>JACCEB011758959.1_pt1 | contig 11350 bp, 8 predicted proteins | sample 7454761 | NCBI WGS metagenome assembly JACCEB01 (sample SAMN15323454, study PRJNA562643) | freshwater metagenome | isolation source: river surface water | place: USA:Blue River Watershed | collected 2017-08-18 | reverse complement strand
CTAAAATAATAATCTAAAATAATAATCTAAAATAATAATCTAAAATAATAATCTAAAATAATAATCTAAAATAATAATATATAAAAACAAAAATGAAAGGCGGAGAAATTACAAGTCCTCAAATGACACGTTTTAATAGTATTGCATCAAATAAAAATGTTAATAGTCAAAACATTCAAGTTTATGTATGTTCATCATCTTCTATTGCTATTCAATTAGAAATGATTAGAAATAGACACAAAAATGCGTTAGGTAGACTAAATTCAAGAAATATAAATCCTGAAAATAATTTAATTTATATGGGAGTACTTAAAAAATTAAAAGAAAGAAGAGACAGAAATCAATATGATATAACTACGATGCTTGATGGTCAAGAAAAAAATTTATTTTTAACAAATAAAAAAAATTTTTATGCTAATTTTGCTCATGGAAATAATATACTTATTATTGATATGGCAAATCCAACTTCTGTTAGTCATGAAGTTAAGTGGGCAATTAGAGATTTATTTAGACAACTTGGATTTAATAATGGTATTTAAAATAAAAGAAATAATTAAATTACTACATAGAAATATCTTATATATATTTCTTAACAAATTATAGTATTTGTTAACAAATTTAAAGAATGATAAAAAAATTAAAAGAAATTACTTTATATTTAAAAAATGAAAAAAATCAAACTCGTTTTTGGACTATTTATTTAACAAAAGATAAAGATAAAAATAAAGAAGAACCTATTTATTATATATATACTTCATACGGATTATTAGATGGAAAAATAACAAATCCAGCTCCACGAAAAATGGATTCAGAAAAAAAAGCAATTACAAAAGTAAATGCGCTCATTAAAAAAAAGAAATTATTAGGGTTTCAAGAAGAAATAAAAAAAGTTGTAACACGAGGTAGCGTTCTTGGACCAATGGGTGCTCATAAATTAGATGATTTTGAACATAAATTAATATATCCTGTAATGGTACAACCTAAATTAGATGGTTTTCGTTGTATTGCCTATTTTGATGAGCACGGTAAAGTAACATTATATTCAAAATCTATGAAACCATTTGTTCATTTATATCATATTAAAGAAGAGTTAGAGCATACATTTAAATTAAAAAATGTATATTTAGATGGAGAGTTATATAGTCACGGTTTAAAATTAAATATAATTAGTAGTTTAGTTATGAAAAAACGTGAATTAAGTGCTGAAGAATTAGAAGATTCAAAAAAAATTGTTTATATGGTTTTTGATACATTAGTTGAACATACTACTTTTGAATCACGTTTTCAATTATTAAAATCTTATTTTAAAAAGATTGCTTCAAAAGTTAATTATATACAACTCGTAGATTGCGTAATTGCCAAAAATAAAGAAGAAGTTTATAAATTAAATGATACATATTTAATGAATGGTTATGAAGGAATTATTGTGCGAAATAAAAGCGGATTATATGTATATAAAAAGAAATCCTATGATGTATTACGAACAAAGGAGTTTAAACATGGGATTTTTACAATAATTAATGGAAAAACAGGTACTGGAAGTTATAGTAATACAATTATTTGGGAATTAAAATGTAATAAAAGTAATAGTAAAAAGAGTTTTCACGCAATTCAAAGTGGAACGGAGCTTGAACGGAAGAAAATATATGATGCTTTCCAAAAAAATCGTAATGATTTTATTGGAAAAAAAGTAAAAGTAAAATATTTAGATATAGATGATTATGGATGTATTATACGAAATCCAATTGTTGAAGAACTTATTTAATCTTTAATATTTAATCTATTATTTTTAATCTCTAATTTTTAATATCAATTGATATTAAAAATTATGTTCCCCGCAGTGTGAATCGAACACACGACCCGCTGATAACTATCAGCAAAATCAACTACAGTCAGCTGCTCTTCCATCTGAGCTATGCGGGGAAACTAATTATATAATAGATTTTATTTTTGTAAAATAAACGCATTAAATTACATATTTACATTATTAAATATTCTATGTATTCTTCCACGATATCTTGTTGTTAATCCTGAAATTGGAGTACCATTCATTTTTCTTTGATTCGTTTGATTACTGTTTATGATAAAAGGATTCTGAGGATTATTTACAATACGATTGTTATCATTTTCTAATTTATGAATTTTTTTAATATAATCTTTATTATTAAGAAGACAATCTGAATATAATTTTTCACTAAATTGATTTAATAATCTTTTTTTATTTTCAATACTATTTAATTCTCTACTCATTAAATTAATTCTAGCTAAAATATTTTCATTTCTTACATTTTCATTTCTTACATTTTCATTTCTTACATTTTCATTTCTTACACTTTCATTTCTTCTTTCACTTCTAGAATTATTTAGAACTTCTGATAAATTTGTAAATCCCATATATATTTGTCCATAATTAAGTATCATATAACTTCTAAGAGCATGTTTCATTTCATTTTTTCTAAAACCATTAACAGTACAAATTAAATAAAAAATTTCATAAATTTTAGATAAAAGTCTATTTATTGCTTCATCTTTTTCTCTTTCATTTGTAATATTTGTTAAATGAGTAATATTTTTTTTAACATATTCAATCATAAGAGTTTCATTATATTTAATATTTGAACGGTAATTAAATATTCTACAAATATTAGTAATTATTTTTCCCATGTTTAAATCAAAAAGAGTTGGTATTCTTTGAAGAGTTGGTTTTAATGATTTTTCATATTTAATATAGATACTATGAAGATATTGATTCGTAAAATATATAGATACTTCATCATAAAAATAGATTAATAGTTTTTTATATAAAATATATTTTAATTCAGTACTATTAAATTCATTCATTACACTACTTGGTTCGCGAATACTACCTGTTATTGTAGAAAATTTTTTTCTTAACCCACTCATCATACCTGATGGTGTTAAACGTCTTTTACTTCGTTCTTCAATTTGTAGAGCACGCTTTTGGTCATATTTTGTTTTATAATTTGTATATAATATAAATTCAGCAAATTGTGATGCTAATAACATATAAAAATGATTATTTTTATCTTCATCACGAATTACTTCGTGTATTGCTCTATGTTTTCTACGAATCCAATTAGCATAATTTTCTCTTCTTCTAACAATATTATTATTTGCTATTTTATTTGTTATTAAATTTATTTCACTTAATTCTCTTTCTTCTTTGATTGGTAAAAGAGGTAATTCAATATTAAAATCAATATTATTAGTACGTTTTATTCTATAATACGTAATAAAATAATGTACTATCGTTTTTGTTATATTTGTTTTTAATTCATTGATATCATTGATATACTCCATTTTATAAATATTATAATATACTATAATATTTTAATATTTTTATATTTTAATATTTTAATATTTTTATATTTTAATATTTTTTATATTTAAAATTATAATTATTGTTATAATTATTATTATAATGATTAAATCTTCTACTATATTGTACTTTTGATTGATGTGCTCTTTCTAATTCTAAACGTTTTTGGTCATCTAAATAATGTAAATATTTTCCATAACATATGATTCCTATCATGAATAATAAACCCACTATTTTTAATATTGTCATAAATGAAACATTACGATAAATCCAATTTATATAATACATTAAATGATTACCATAAATAACAGTTTTATTTTTAACATTTACTATTATATATGTTCCAATATTCATTATTTTTCTTGGAATATATAATCCGACATAAATCGCATTAGATTTATATTTTTCAATTTTCATATTTCGTTCTTTTATTATTAATTCTTTTTGATATTCAATTTCACGTATTTTTCGTAATTCTTCTTCATTTTGTAATTTTTCTAAACGCAATTCTTCTTCTTTCATACGTATTAATTCTTGATTTTTTGCTTTTTCAATTTCTTCCAATTTTCGTTTTTCAATATTTTTCGCAATTTTAATTTTCTTTTCTTCATCTTTATATTTTCTATATTGTTTTTTTAATATACAAGTTAATTTTTCTTTAAAAATTAAATCTTTATTACTTTCTTCAACATTTATTTCTATTAATTTTATTTTTTCATCTATTAAATTCATTTTTTTAATTATTTCACATTCTTGATTGTATACATATTCACTTTTATATTTTATTTTTATTATTTTTTCATATACTCCAATATAATTACTTTTTATATTTTCAAAATTATGATATAATTTCATTAATTTACTAATTTTATCATTTAACTCACAATTTTCTTTTTTTAAAGCACATTCTAAACTTAAAATTTTTTGATTCAAACGTTCAGCATATATATTTATAATATTGTATTCAATATTTTTTTCATCATATAATATTCGCAAAAAATCATTTATTTTATATATCATTACATTATCAATTTCAATATTTTCATCTATATTTTTTTCTTTGTTTCTTAATTTATTTAATTTTTTGTATCTCATTATATCATATTTATAATCATTTATTTTTATAAATCTATATGTTTCATTATTAAAATAATAATGAATAATGAATTCAACTTTTTCAATTAAAAAATTATAAAAATCATTCATTTGATTATATATGTTTTTTTCACATTTAAATTTTAATAACTCAACTATTAAAATATTTTTATATGTATCATCATTTATAAATCCAAATAATTTATTTAATACATAATCTTTTTTTTCAAATATATACGGGATTAATAACTCTTTTACAATAAATGTATATCTTAATTTATCTTTTTCCTCTTTTCCTAACTTTTTTCTATAAGATACTGATATACAATTATTTTTATACTTTTGTATTAAATCAATATATACTAACATCAAGAATATTGGATTATTATAATAAACCTTATCATTTTTATCATAATCACTAAAATCCATATTTATATTATTTTTAAATATAAAATCAATTAATGTATAATTTTTATTTACACGAAGTTCCAACGCTTCTTTTTGATTATTATGTACTTCTAACTTTAGAATTGATTTTACATCTACTATACTATTTTCAATATACTTTAAAGTTAAAATACTATTTAATTCATTACTTACAAATATTGCTTTGTATATATATGGTTTTTCATTTCCATTTATATACAAAATATTTGAATAATACGATTTTAATTTAAATATATGATGTTGCGATAAAAACCATAAATATATATTCATACTATCTTTATCTGAAAATGTCATATACAAATTTATATATGGAGAATTTTCATCTTTTACATTTAATTCTATATTCTTATCAATTATTTTTTTCAAATAAAATAAGTTAATATTATATATCATAAATATAATATAATTCATATATGTAATTTCATCATAATTCTCATTTTTATCTTTCTTTAAATAACTTATATTTAAGTCATAATCATTTGATTCAAGAAAATCATATTTATTTATTACATTATATTTTTTATAATAATATTTTAATGCTATCCCTCCAAATATTGTAAATTCAGATGTTTTTTGTATTTGTTCAAAAAATTTAGTTAATACACCATTATTTGAAACTTGTTCATTATATATTCTTTTATATAAACCTTTTATATATTCATCTAAATTATATTTATTATAATATAATTTTTTCGGCAATTGAGGTACATACATTTGTAATAATAAAATAATATCTTTTATATTATTTTTATTAAAATCATCTATAAGTAACGTATTATTCTCATTTTTGTAAATAATATTTTTATTATTTTCACATAATTTATAAATTTCATCTTTCGTAAATTGCGTCCTTTTATATACTAAACATAATCTATCTTTAGAAGGTATATATGCTTCAAACGCATCATAAAAAAAATTTTTTGCTACATATACATGTTCATAATTTTTATTTATAGATATCTTATAAATAATATTATCATTTCGTTCACTTACTATAACATAATTATTGTGAACTTCTTTAAGAATTAATGAATAATTATTTAAAAGGTCAATATTATCAACATTTTGAATATACAAATATTTTTGTAACAATTGATTTATTTGATTATTTTTAAATTCTTCCTTTTTTCGCTCTAATATTAAATTATTATATTGTTCTTGTGTTAAAAATATTGTATTTAAATTTTGAGAATTATAGATAGGAATATATATATTTGATAAATTATTAAATATATTCATTATAAATTTATAAAATCATTATTAATATTGATTTTATATATTTATTTAAATTCTTTTATATCTAAAAGATAAAATTAAAATAGTAAAAATAAAATAGATTTTTATTTTTTATTTATAAAATATTATTTTATAAATAAATATGATTTAATAAAAATTTTTTAATATTAAACAATTAAAAACTTCTTGTACTTTATAGTCAAAAATTTTTTAATATTAAACAATTAAAAACTTCTTGTACTTTACAGTCAAAAATTTTTTAATATTAAACAATTAAAAACTTCTTGTACTTTAATATTTTATTATATGTATTTGATATTGTTACATCCGATACTTTACATAAATCAGAAATTTGTTTTTTTGTTATATTTAAATTATAATGTTCCGATATTAAATATAATATTCCAACACTTATTGATTTAGGATTACTTGACCTACAAATACCTAATTTATTTACCAATATTGCTACACGAATACTCATTTGTCTTGCTTCTTCAGTATAATCTAATAAACGCGCATATTCAGCACACAAATCCTTCGTACCAATGGATGATAAATTCTTTTGAACATATTTTTTATCTTTATAATACATTAATTCAATAAATTCATTACATCCTTTTGTTAATTTCTTTTGTTTTATATCAAATAATTCACATATTTCATCCGTTGAACGCGTTATACCACAATCTTTTAATGCGTGTACAAAACACGCAGCATATAAACAATCTTTCGGTGTACCACGTTTTATATAATCTTCACTAATTATTTTCCACATATGAATCGTTTTTTCTGTTATTGACTCAGGTAAATTAGACATATTACATTTTCGCCTGAAATAATTTAATAACTTAATTAATTCACGCTCTTTATGATTTAATCCATACCACGTACTCAATTTTCTATATGACTCAAAACCGTGACCAATTACGACAGTTGATAATGACGAAATTCCCAACATTTGATTATTTGGCATTCCACAACGATTTGGATCAGCACCACGCTTATTATCTTCACTTCCATAATAACGCCATTCTGCTGAATCATCAATTACTGAACCGTGTTCCATACCACATTGTGTACAAACACGTATTTCACCATCATTAATTATACTATTTTTACTATTACAATTCGTACAATCATCTTCATTTAATGATTCATTTTTTTCTTGATTTTTTATATGATTCATAACCTTTTTTACATCAATCTTTTCATCATCATTTTCAATATTATTTTCTTCAATATTAAAATCATTATCTTTTACCGTATCATATAATGAAAAAAAATCATCATAATCCATTTTATATTTTTATATATATTTATTTAATTAAAATCTATAAAAGATTTAAAATAAATATATTATATATTCATATTTAACTCCTTTATATTACTTTATTTTATATAATATAAATCATTTTTTTTACTTTTTTAACAAATTATAATTTATTAAAAAATATATTATAAAAATATAGAAGATTATATTATAAAAATAGAATTATTAAAATGAGTAATTCAAATAATGATTTCATTAAATATACTAAAAATAAAATAGATTATAACAATGATTATAATAATAATCAAACAATACAAACATTTATATCATTTATAATTATTGGATATTTCGGTGTCAAAATTGTTTATACCACATTTTTTAATTATTATCCTGATAAATTTTATCATAAAAGTATTGAAATATCAAAAGATGAAACAAATAAAGATAAATCCATTATTAGTACATATATTCCAAGTGATTGGAATAATGAATTTGTTGATTTTATTACAGTATTAACATTATCTTTTGTAATTTATATATTTTCAAATTTTGCTTCTAAAAATATTATTACACAAAACGGAACAATTAGTCCATCTTTTTTTGTTGGTTATATTATCGGTTTAGGTTATCCAATTTATAATAAATATACAACATATACTGAAGATAATGTTGAACAAAAAAATAATGATTCTATAATATCATTAGGATTATTATTTTTAATCGCAATTATTGTAATTATTTCTAATTATAGTACTGTTGAAAATAAAACAGTTGATATTAGTATTTATTTTGTCACAATATTTATTTTAATTTATGGTTTATATTTAACACGTAAAAAAAGTGAATCTAAACTTACAACAAAAGTTTTTACTTCTAAAAATGATAAATGCGCTTCATCTACAACAGGTATTATACAAACAAGTGGCGAAAAAATAAATCTTAATATTCCATTTATTTCATTTATTATATTATTATTATTTAAATATGACCCACATAATATTTCTTTCAAATATGCCATTTATTTCTTATTTGGATTATTACTCGGTATTTTTGTAAGCTCCGTAAGTTATTTCGGTATTCAATACTTTTTAGAAAAAACACCTGAAAAAATTTGCGATGATATAAATGAATGTAAAATTAAAGAAATGAAATATCAATCTAAATCTTTTTATGAAATTACTAAAGAATATATTGATAAATTATTTGGAACAACTCTTTCAAAAGAATCAAAAGATATACTTAAAAAAGCTCAAGATATTTTAGAAGAAGAATATATAATTAAAGAAAATAAAGAATTACAAAATGATTCACTTATTGATAAAATTACCAAAAATTTAGGTGTTAAACATAAAAGATCTTTTGTATCAACATTTAAAAATATTGCTGCTACTTTATTAGTTTTATTAATTTTATATTTAATATATTTAATTGTTTTCAAATCTTTAGCTGAATAAATTTACTTTTATTTAGTTATATTTACTTATAAATTTTATTTTTATAATATATATTCATTAAATATATTTAAAAATGATTGAAGTATTACCTTATATACATTTTGCTTATTATGAAGAAGAAAAAAGTGATAAATTTTTTAAAAAAAATAAAATTAAAACTATTATTCATTTATCTAAAATTCAAAAAATGTTTAAATCACCACATATTGAAGAAATTGTCATTGATTTAGATTATAATATTAACCATTTTGATGAACAAAAAATAAATATACGTTTATATGAATATTTATATGATATTATTGAATTTATTTATAAAAAATCTATTATTGAAAATAATAATGTTTGTATTTTAGGTTTTAAAAATAAACAAGATATTGACGCAATATTAATGGCCTATTTTATTAAATATGCTAATGTTAATTATCAAGAAGCACACCATTATGTTATGAGTAAAAAAATGACATATTTTTATGAAAAAACATATTATTATTCATGTTTAAAAAAATATATGAACCAATTAAATTTATTAAATAAAATAGATTATTAAAATAAAAATTATTTTTATTTTTTTACCATTTTATTACTTTATTTTTTTAGAAATTTTATAAAATATATTAATAATATTTAATGAAATATTATTTAATAAATTCTAATAATGATAATATGAAATTTTCTTTCAAAAACTGTTTACCTTCTTGTTTATTTAATAATCATAAACAAAATCATAATAATTCAATTTTACCAAAATTAAATATTGAATTAACAAACCAAAATAATAATATAAATGAAAATAATAAACCATTATCTCCAACAAATAGATTTAAAAATTTAGTAAATAGCGTAATTTCATTAGGTTCATTTAAAAATAGTAAAAATAAATTAAATAATGATAATTATTGTAAAATATGTAATAAAGAATTTATTAATGAAAATAAAAGTTGTGATTGCTTAGCTAAAGATGAATTACATCCTAATAATAAAGAAACAAAAGTAAAAATATATGAAAAATATATAAATAATAAAGATGTTATTCATCAAGCAATACATATTGATAAAAATCCTGAACAACTTGCTATTTTAATATCTGATATATATGATATTGTTGAAAAATCAACATTAAAAGAAGATTTAACACCAAAAACATTAGAAAAAGTAGAAGAAAATTTAATAAATGAAATATGCGTACATATTGAAGATTATATTAAAAATGAAGAATAAATGATTAAAATAAAATTATTAAAAATATTTATATTATTTACTATTTTTTTTAAATTTTAATTTTATTAAAATTTAAAATATTATTTAAAATATAATTTAATTATAGATATTATTTATATTATATTTTTTAATATGGGAGCATTTAATACCAAATTTGAAAAAAGTGAAGAAGCAAACCAAAAAAAATTTAATATTAACAATTTTGAAGTTAATAAATTAAAAGATGATGAACAAATATTTAATGAAATACTCAATATTTCAAAAAGTTTATATTCTTCTTATAATTTACATTTCTTAAATCCACAATTTTGTAAAGAATTATCAACTGTATACAAAAAAAAATTATTTCAACTTGATATTACTTCATTACGCAATATTCACCAACAAATTAATAATCAAAAATCTAATTCTAATTCTAACTCTAACCCTAATTTAGAAGCAGTTTTATCTTATACACCTTCCAATCAAGATACTTTTATTGTAAATGAATTTAAAACTCAACTTCAAGAACATTTATGGAATCACGAAATGGAATTAAATCCTCAAATATTTGCTAATAAAGGCATCATTTTAGATGATATTCCTATGACTATTGTTGACCCACAAAATAAATTAAGATACATTAATATTGCTCATGTCAATGAGTTATTAGCAACTTCAATAAAAGAAAATAATACTAAAGAAAGTAATAGTAAAGAAAATAATAGTAAAGAAAATAATAATAAAGAAAATAATACTAAAAAACAAGTTGGAGGAAATAATAATTCTTTTTCTCAAGGATCATCATCATTATCATCCAATTCAAATTTATCTGAAAATAGTAGAACAAATTCATTTTCAGAAAATAATTATTCCATACCATCTTTTAGTAAAAATATAAAAAAAAGATTTAAAAATAATTTTAATTTAAATAATATTCCAGAAAATAATTTAAATGGTTCAAGTAATATAAATATTGGTAGTTTAAAAAAAAAAATTCAAAACGCAAATAAACAATTCGGTTTAAATAAAATTTCTAATTTAAACAAAAATATAATTACAAATACAACAAATAAAAATATAACAAATATAACAACAAATACAAATAGAAATATAAATAGAAACTTAATCTTAAATAAAAATCAACAAGTACAAAATAAAGAAATACAAAATCAACAAGTACAAAATAAACAAAAAATAAATAATTTTCAAGAAAATAATTCAAATATTAAATTTGCTATTAATAATAATTTACAACAATTTTTAAATCAAATACCAACTAAAAATAATAAAATATTAACCAAAAATAAT
>JACCEB010052488.1_pt1 | contig 11351 bp, 7 predicted proteins | sample 7454761 | NCBI WGS metagenome assembly JACCEB01 (sample SAMN15323454, study PRJNA562643) | freshwater metagenome | isolation source: river surface water | place: USA:Blue River Watershed | collected 2017-08-18 | reverse complement strand
CCAACCCCAAATCGATCATGGTCTTTCCCCCTCAAAAAGACGCATTGGCGACGATTGGGCCTAAAAGTATTAATATCTAGCGCTTTTCACGCCTGATTTATCAGTTTTCAGGATGCAATAACGCCCCGGATATGACCAAACATGTCTTGCGGGCTGCAAGCCAGAGGATGCCGCCCATGCCACAGCACTTCATCAAACCCGGCGCTGATTGGGGAAAAGCCGCGGCTGTGGGCGCATCGCTGTTTATATCGGCGGCTTGTCCTGCATGGGCTCAAACGACAGCGCCAGCCACTGCTGGTGTGACGGCAAGCAAAGTCGAGCTGACTTTCCCCGATGTGGAAATCACGGAAAAAAGCTTGGAGTTCCGCCAATTTGAAAAAGTGGAAATCACAGGTTCGGCCATTTTGGCCAAAGAGGCCAAGCAAGCCTTGCCTCTGCAGATTCTCGACCGCCGTGACATCGAGCGCAGCGGGGCCGCTTCGCTGCCCGAATTGCTTCAGAGGCTGCCGCTGATGAGTAATTTTTCAGAGTTGGGTACCGTCACGGCGACTACGGCGGGCGGCCCCGAAGCGGCGGCCATTCACGGCAATCAGAGCGGCACATTGGTCTTGCTCAATGGTCGGCGGCTGCCTTATTACGGCAACTCGACCATCATGGGTGAGCGGACTGTGGTGGATCTGAACTTTTTACCCTTGGCCGCCATTGAAAAAATCGAGATCCTGACGGATGGCGCGTCCAGTCGTTACGGCTCAGATGCCATAGCCGGTGTCATCAACGTGATCACCAAGGCCGAAGTCCAAGGCCTGAGCGTTGGTGTCGAGACCTCGTTCCCTCAGGACGGTCATGGCCAGAGCAAAGGCGTCAATCTGTCATGGGGCAATGGTCGACTGCAGCGCGACGGGTACAGCTTGCGTGCGCACTTCATGGCCCAAAAAACCGAAGCGGTGTTGGCCAAGCACCGTGAAGTGTCCAGTCAAGGGGCCAGGTCTGTACAAATTGACGGCAAAACCTGGTGGCAAAACTACAGGAGTTATCCATACAGTGCGCCAGGAAAAAACTTTATTGCCAACGGCGTGCTGCTAAACGAGCATTACCTTCAAACGGGCCAATGTGAGCGAGGCTGGTATGAGCTTAAAAGAGGAGAGTGTCAAAGAAATGCCCAAGGGGACATGACTTTGTATCCAGAAACCGACAAGCAAATGCTTCATCTACAGGGTGATCGGGTGCTGGGCAATCGTTGGGTTGTATTTGCCGAAGGCGTGCTCGGCAGGCACAGTCAAACCATGGTTCCGGATGGCACTTATTGGACTTTGGATGTGCCCAATGTGGATCAAACACGAACCTACTTATTGGATATTGTTCCGCTCGGTTTTGTGAAACAGCGGTATACCAACCGCATTCACAACTTCACACTGGGGTTGCGGGGTGAGCAGTTTGGTTGGGATTTTATGACGGCTTTTTCCTCTGGGCGACACCGAGTTTTGCGTGATTACGTTGGAGGATTGCTCAATGACAGCTTCAATTTTGCTCAGGTGTCCCCAGATGTCATTGCCCAGAACCCTTCGGAATACTCTGCCGAAACCTTGGCGAACATGAAGCAACACCAAAGAACGACAAACAAGGTGTTGGACGATGGCTTCAACCAGATGGACAGTCTGAGCCTTTTGGCGAGTCGGGAATGGATGGATACAGAGTACGGTCCTGTGAATGTAGGCTTTGGACTAGATGGGCGGAGGGAGCGGGTCTTTTACTCTTCACCTGATGAGAAACGTCCAGGGTTTGATGTCAGCCGTTTTGTTTGGGCGGCCCACACGGAAGTGACGGTTCCGCTGGGCCATGCCAGCGAAATAACAGGCGCCTTGCGGCATGACCAGTATTCCGACTTTGGTGGGGTTCAAACAGGAAAGCTGGGCTGGAAATGGAAGCCTCAACAGTCGTGGCTTTTGAGGGGTTCTGTGGGTACGGGCTTCAGGGCCCCCACGCTTGGGCAAATGGTCCCTTTAAGCACCGCGATTGAAGCCCATCAAGACCAAGTTACAAAAGAGTGGATTTCTATTCTGAATATGGGCAACCCTCATTTGAAACCCGAACGCTCGATACAACAAACTTTGGGTATTCGATACGAGCCTGATTCGCGTTGGAGTCTGGGTGCTGATCTGTGGCAAGTGGATATTCAGGACACATTCGGGGTCTTGACGGGTGAGCAAATCCTGAGAAATCCGAAATTGCGAGCCCAATATTACGTAGACGGGCAGTTGCACAAGCCCAATCAAAATCTAGGCCGCAGCCTCAAGCGCGGGCTCGATTACGACTTGAATTGGCGTTTGCCCACGGACCTTGGACGCGTGCGCACCAGTCTGAAAGGCGTGTACATGCTCAAGTCAGCCAAGCAAGATGCCTTGAGCGGGGTTTTGGTGTCGAACATCGGAAGCAGCACAGACCCCGCGCTGACCACGGCCCGACATCAATGGACCTTGACATCGCTGTTGGAACGTCCTCAATGGGTAGGCGGTTTCAGGGTGAATTACAAGACCGGTTACGAGGAGCAGACGGTGTTGACCGATGTGGATGGCAACACACGGGAATACTCAGGGCGGATACCGGCGCATTGGACTTTGGACTTGTTGGGTCGCTGGCAAATCCAGCCCAAACTGACGCTGAGTGCCCATTTGATCAACGTCACCAACCGCATGCCAGCCCTCCGCATGGCCATACACAACAACGCTATGCTGGGTGTGGACACAAGCTACGCCAATTACATGGGACGCAACTTGCAGCTGAAGCTGGACTACAAGTTCTGAGCTTTTGAAGCCGCGGGTGCGATCACCCTCGGTATCTGCCGGAAAACCCGTGCCGCTAAACTCTCTGCACGCTGTTTGGGCGTGCAGCCAAGAGAAGAGTCATGAAAAAAAGCGGTGTTGGGGTATGGGCATGTGCCTGGGTTTGGGTCATTGCGGTACCTGTGGCCTTTGCCGCGGAAGACAACAAAACTCCTGCTGCCGCCAAACCCTCCCTCACGGTCACCGTGACCATCCCCCAAACAGCCAGCCTGACCCAAAAAATCAGCGCCAACGGCAACCTGGCCGCCTGGCAAGAAGCCGTCATTGGGGCCGAGGCCCATGGCCTGAAGATCACCGAAGTGCGTGTGAACGTGGGCGACCGCGTGCAGCGCGGCGATATGCTGGCGGTTTTGCAGGCCGACACCTTGCGGGCCGAGCTGGCGCAGGCCGAAGCCGCCCTGGCCGAGGCCACGGCCAGCGCCCAGGAAGCCAAAGCCCAGGCCGAGCGTGCCCGCAGCCTGCAGCAGCAAGGCTTTTTCAGCAACGCACAGCTGAGCCAGGCGCTGGCCGCCGAGGCTTCTGCCGGGGCCCGCGTGCAGTCGGCCCGAGCCATGGTGCAGCTGCAAAACGTGCGCTTGTCTCAGACGCAGGTGCGCGCGCCCGATGCGGGCGTGATCTCGGCTCGGCAGGCCACGGTGGGCAGCGTGGTGGGTGCGGGCACCGAGTTGTTCCGCTTGATTCGCCAGGGCCGCATCGAGTGGCGTGCTGAAGTGACCGCTGCCGAGATCGGCCGCATCCAGGTCGGCGCGCCCGTGCAAGTCAAAGCGGCCAGCGGCCAGCTGATGCAAGGCAAGGTGCGCATGGTCGCGCCCTCGGTTGATGCCCAAACCCGCAACGCGCTGGTGTACGTGGACCTGCCCGCGCAAACCGGCAGCGCCCGCGCAGGCATGTACGCCCAAGGCGAGATCGCGCTGGGCCAAAGCCAGGCGCTCACCGTGCCGCAAGCGGCGGTGGTGGTGCGCGACGGTTTCAGTTATGTCTACACCGTGGGGGCCGACCAAAAGGTCAGCCAGATCAAGGTGCAAACCGGACGCCAAAGTGCAGGCCGCGTCGAGGTGACGAGCGGCCTGAAAGCCGATGCCCGTGTGGTGGCCAGTGGTGGTGCATTCCTGAACCATGGCGACACGGTGCGCGTGGTGGATGCGCCAGCGCCGACACCTGCCAACAAATAAAGGGACGCCATGCTCAACGTCTCTTCCTGGTCGATCCGCAACCCGATCCCGGCGGTCATGCTGTTTGTGCTCCTGACGGTGGCGGGCCTGATCGCGTTCGGCTCGATGAAAGTGCAGAACTTTCCTGATCTGGATGTGCCCACCATCTCTGTGACGGCCAGCCTGCCCGGTGTGGCACCCTCGCAGCTCGAAACCGATGTGGCCCGCAAGCTCGAAAACGCACTGGCGCCACTGCAGGGCCTGAAGCACATCACCACCAAGGTGCAAGACGGTGTGGTGTCCATCACCGCCGAGTTCCGCATGGAAAAGCCCACGCAGGAAGCGGTGGACGATGTGCGCTCGGCCATCCAGGGCGTGCGGGCCGACTTGCCCAGCGACCTGCGTGACCCGGTGGTGCAAAAGCTCAACCTGGCCGGTACGCCCGTGCTGGCCTACACCGTGCGTTCCGAACGCATGGACGACGAGGCCTTGTCGTGGTTGGTGGACAAGGACATCACCCGCAAGCTCTTGTCGCTGCGCGGCGTGGGCGCGGTCAACCGCGTGGGCGGCGTCATGCGTGAGGTGCGTGTGGCGCTCGACGTGAACCGTTTGCAGGCGCTGGGCATCACGGCGGCCGAGGTGTCCCGCCAGCTCAAGCAGGTGCAGCAAGAAGGCTCGGGCGGGCGCATGGATGTGGGCGCAGGCGAGCAGCCCGTGCGCACCCTCGCCACGGTCAAGACGGCGCAAGAGGTCGGACAAATTGAGCTGGCCACATCGCGGGGTGGCCGTGTTCGCCTGGACCAAGTGGCCACGGTGAGCGACACCCTGGCCGATGCGCGGTCTGCCGCCGCACTGGATGGCAAGCCCGTGGTGGGTTTTGAGGTGGTGCGCAGCAAAGGCGAGAGCGAAGTGGCCGTGGGCCGCCTGGTACGCCAGGCGCTGGTCGATTACCGTTTGCAAAACCCCGACATCGAGATCACCGAGGCCTTTGATTTTGTGACCCCGGTGGAAGAGGAATACCAAGGCTCCCTTGTGCTGCTGTACGAAGGCGCGATTTTGGCGGTGCTGGTGGTGTGGCTGTTTTTGCGCGACTGGCGGGCCACGTTTGTGTCGGCCGTGGCGCTGCCGCTGTCGGTCATTCCGGCCTTCATTGGCATGGCGTATCTGGGTTTTTCCATCAACGTGGTGACTTTGCTGGCGCTGTCTTTGGTGATCGGCGTGCTGGTGGACGACGCGATTGTCGAGGTGGAAAACATCGTGCGCCATTTGCGGATGGGCAAGTCGCCGTACCAGGCGGCCATGGAAGCGGCCGATGAAATCGGGCTGGCCGTGATTGCCACCACCTTCACCCTGATCGCGGTGTTTTTGCCCACGGCTTTCATGAGCGGCATTCCTGGCAAGTTCTTCAAGCAGTTTGGCTGGACCGCGTCGCTCGCGGTGTTTGCCTCGCTGGTGGTGGCGCGGGTGCTCACGCCCATGATGGCGGCTTACATTCTGAAGCCCATCGTCACAGCCGCGCACGAGCCGGGCTGGCTCAAGCGCTACATGGTCTGGGCCACCTGGTGCATGAACCACCGCCTGGCCACCATGGTCTTGGCCACGCTGTTTTTCATCGGCTCCATCATGCTGGTGCCTTTGTTGCCCAAGGGCTTCATTCCGCCAGACGACAACTCGCAAACCCAGGTCTATGTGGAGCTGCCCCCGGGTGCCACTTTGGCGCAAACTCAGGCCAGCGCCGAGCATGCCCGCAAGCTGCTCATGGCGGTGAACGATGTGAAAAGCGTCTACACCACCATCGGCGGCGGCAGCGCGGGCTCTGACCCGTTTGCGGGTGGCGGTGCGGCCGAAGTGCGCAAGGCCACACTCACCATCCAGCTGACCGAGCGCGGCACACGCCCGCGCAAGCAGACGATTGAAAACGACATCCGCACGGCCTTGCAGCAACTGCCCGGCGTGCGCACCAAGGTGGGCCTGGGTGGTTCGGGCGAGAAATATGTGCTGGTACTCACGGGCGAAGACCCACAGGCCCTGCAAACCGCCGCCATGGCGGTGGAGCGCGACCTGCGCACCATTTCAGGTCTGGGTTCCATTGCGTCTACCACCAGCCTGGTGCGGCCCGAAATCGCGGTGCGCCCGGACTTTGCCAAAGCCGCCGATTTGGGTGTGACCAGCGCTGCCATCAGCGACACCTTGCGCGTGGCCACTTTGGGCGACTACGACGCGGCCCTGCCCAAGCTCAATTTGTCGGAGCGGCAAGTGCCCATCGTCGTGAAATTGGGCGACGAGTCCCGGCAAGACCTGGCCACGCTCGAGCGCCTGATGGTGCCCGGCAGCCGTGGCCCGGTCATGCTGGGCCAGGTGGCCAGCATCGAGGTGGCGGGCGGCCCGGCCGTGATCGACCGCTACGACCGCCAGCGCAACATCAATTTCGAGATCGAGCTGTCGGGCATGCCGCTGGGCGACGTGACAGCAGCGGTGCAAAAGCTGCCCGCGCTGCAAAGCCTGCCGCCCGGCGTGAAGGTGGTGGAAGTGGGTGATGCCGAAGTGATGGGCGAACTCTTTGCCAGCTTTGGCTTGGCCATGATGATCGGTGTGCTGTGCATCTACATCGTGCTGGTGCTGCTGTTCAAAGGCTTCCTGCACCCCATCACAATTTTGGCGGCGCTACCGTTGTCGCTGGGCGGCGCGTTTGTGGGTCTGTTGATCGCGCAAAAGAGCTTCTCGATGCCTTCGCTCATTGGTCTCATCATGCTCATGGGCATCGCGACCAAGAACTCCATCTTGCTGGTCGAATACGCCATTGAGGCGCGGCGCGGTAAACCCGCCGAGGGCGATCACCCGGCCGTGCCTGGCATGAGCCGCTGGGACGCGTTGCTCGATGCGTGCCACAAACGCGCCCGTCCCATCGTCATGACCACCATTGCCATGGGCGCGGGCATGCTGCCGATTGCCGTGGGCTGGGGCGCGGCCGATGCGAGTTTCCGCTCGCCCATGGCGATTGCCGTGATCGGCGGCTTACTTACCAGCACGGTGCTCAGCTTGCTGGTGATACCGGTGGTGTTCACCTACCTGGACGATTTGGGGCAGTGGTCGGCACGCCTGTACAAAAAGGTGACCCGCAGCGCTTGAGACCGCTGGGTGGGTGGTGAATGCCCCGTGACGACGGGCTGTGCGCGCGCTGCGTTCGTTCGCCAACACAGAACCCCATCTTCGAAGGGTGACCCACCTCACACGGCGGCCTGGGGCATGGGCCTGGCTGAAAAAATGCGTAACAAAAATTGATCGTGGTCACAAAGTCGTGCTTCGTGGCCTTGTCAAATGCGTTTTCGCAGATCACATTCTTCATGGGGTCTCCAACTTCGCCGCTTCATTGTCGGAGGTGTCACATGAAACACGTTCAACTGTTCACGCGCCGCGCCAACCTTGCCATGGCCGCAGCGGCTTCCATCGTCACGGCTTGCGCCGTTTGGGGGCCCCGTGCAGAGCGTTGGCGTGCGCCTACCGCTGGTGCGAGTTGGGAGGTGGCCCAGAGCAACACGGGCAGCTATGGCAAGGACATGGTGCTGCGCATCACCCGGGGCGACGGGATCTGGCAAGGGCAGCCGGTCATGACGCTCGCCAATTCACAAGGCATGAACACGGTCATCACACCCACAGGCCACTGGATCGCCATCGTGGGTCGCGATGGCCGAACCCTCACGCGCTGGGACCCGCCCTTGGGATTCGAGTACCCCATCACAGTGGGCAAATCCTGGGTCAAGGCTTACCGCATGACGTTTGGGGCTCAGGGTAAAACCTTGCCTTATGACCTGAACTGCACGGTGCAAAGCCATGAAAAGGTCACGGTCCGTGCGGGCACCTTGGACGCCTTCAAGATCGTTTGCAGCACGAACATTGGCAATGAAGAAACCTACTGGATCAATTTTGACCAGGGTGTGTTCATCAAAACCGATCTGAGACGCACCACCAAGAGCCCGTTTGGTGCGGGCACTCAGCAAAGCGAGCTGGTATTAGCCCCGTCCCTCAAGCCCTGAACAAGGCCCGGCTTGCGAAGCTTGTCCACAAGCATCAAGGCGATGACCCCAAAGGCGGCTGCACAGGGACGGTGGAAAAATGGTGCAAGCGGATGCGCCAGCCTTCGCCATGCGCTTGCGGCACCCAGGCGCCGCGCAGGCGCGAGGCGGTGTGTTCATCGCCCTTGAGGTGAAACCTGAACTTCACGAAACCCTGGCCATCGCGGGCGACAGTGACATGCCCGGTCTTTGGGTACAGTGCATCGAGGGTCGTGACTCAGCCCCATGCCAGGTGCTGCAGCGCCACGACCCTGAACCTCTACACAAGACAAAGGAGCACGACATGAGCAGCAAAGTGGCGATGGTGGTGGGCGGCGGCAGTGGCATGGGGGCCGCCGCCGCCCGCAAGCTGGCGCAAGAGGGTTTTCAGGTGGCGGTGTTGTCCTCGTCCGGCAAGGGCGAGGCGCTGGGACGTGAATTGGGCGGTATCGGCATGACTGGCTCCAACCAGTCGAGCGAAGACCTGCAAAAACTGGTGGATCAAACCATGGCGCGATGGGGCCGCATCGATGTGTTGGTCAACAGCGCAGGCCACGGCCCCAAGGGCCCGGTGCTGGAGCTGACCGATGCACAGTGGCATCTGGGCATGGACATGTACTTTCTGAACGTGGTGCGCGCCGTGCGTTTGGTGGCGCCCATCATGGTCCAGCAAAAAGCGGGGGCCATCGTCAACATCTCCAGCGCCTGGGTGGTCGAGCCCAGTGCGATGTTTCCGACCTCGGCGGTGGCACGCGCTGGCCTGGCCGCCTTCACCAAGCTGTTTGCCGATGAGCACGCCGCGCACAATGTGCGCATGAACAATGTCTTGCCCGGCTGGATCGACAGCTTGCCCGCCAAAGAAGAGCGCCGCGAAAGCGTGCCCATGCAGCGCTACGGCACCAGCGAAGAAGTGGCCGCGACCATCGCCTTTTTGGCTTCGGAAGGTGCGGCCTACATCACAGGCCAGAACATCCGTGTGGATGGCGGCTTGATGCGCTCGGTGTGAACGCGCAGGTCCACCCCCTGCGTTTCAAGGGTTGCAGAAATCACAACGGGCTGGATCTGCCCATGGCTGGCTTTGGACTTTGCGCGGTTCTTCGTGGCCGCATTTTTTGCAGCCCCATATTTCGGCTTTGGGCAATCGGGTCAAGCTGCCGCAGTCACGGCAGGGCAGCCCCGGAATCTGCTGGCTGAGCCAGTAGCCCGGTGTGTCACAGCTTGGGCATACCGACAGCAATTTTTGAATCAGATCCCCGGTCGCTTTGAGGATGGTTGTCTGCCGCGTTGGATTGCAAAAAGCCCGCAGATCGTTTTCGACAAACACCACACCATGGGCAGACTTGGCTTGCGCCAGGTGAAAGGCCTTGAGCAAGGTCTCGCGATCGCGGATGCCTTTGTCCATGTCGGGGTGCTCGGCGTGTTCCGGGCGCAGCACAAGATGGTGTTCTGGAAACCGGGCATCCGTGGCAAAGCGCTCCAGCTCTTGCAGGGTGGTCACCATTCGGTGCAGGCTTTGGGCAGGTCCGTGTGCAAAGCCGGTCACTTCAATCGCATGCACACGATCGACCCACAACAAGACCTCGGTGTTCCAGGGCATGAAAGCGCCAAAAGGGTCGGGGCCAAACGAACCTTCACTGGCCAAGCCGACAGATGCACCCGTCAGCGCCATGCCGATGTTGGCTTTTTTGCGCGCCGCATCGAGCTGCGAGCCCGCCCGTGTCAGCTCACGCGTGAACGTGCCCAATTGGTCGGTGTCATAGCCGTCGGTGTGCACCAGATGGCAGCCCAGTGCGGCTTCGAGCGGCTCGCGCACCAGGTCCTGTTTGCCATGCTGCGTCAGAAAGGCGATGGGACAACCCTCATAAAAACGAGGCATGGCCAGGGTCATGTCAGCAGTGTCTGGGCCACCGCCAGATACAGCGGAATGCCCAGCACGATGTTCAAGGGAAAGGTCAGCCCCAGGCTCAACCCGAAATACAGCGCGGGTTTGGCCTCAGGCAAAGCGGTGCGCAGCACGGCGGGCACCGCGATGTAGGAGGCACTGGCCGCCAGCACCATGAGCAAAGCCCCGTCGCCTGCGCTCAGATTCAGGCCATAGGCCAGAGCCAAAGCCAGGCTTGCGTGCACCAGGGGGCCGATCACTGCATAGGCGATCAGCACGGGCGACTGGCCTTTGACTTGCGGCAGGTTGCGCGCCGCCATCAAGCCCATGTCGAGCAGGAAGAAGGCCAGCATGCCTTTGAACAGGTCGACCGAGAAGGGGGCCATCGCCGCTTGTCCGGCATCGCCCGTGACCAGGCCGATCAACATGGCACCCAGCAGCAGCAACTGCGCCCCATCCGTGAAGGACTCGTGCAGGATCTTGCCCACCGACCCGCCTGCAGGTGCTGCAGGGCCGCCGAGCACAGCCACGCCGCCCGCTTGCACCACCACGCTGGAGGCCGTTTTTTGCCGCAGCGAATTGGCCAAGACCACCGCCAGGATGATGGCGGGCGACTCCATCAGGGCCATGGCCGCAGCCATGTGGCCGCCGTAAGGCACGCCCTGGTTTTCCAGCGTCTGCACCGCCGTGACAAAGGTCACCGCGCTCACCGAGCCATATGTGGCGGCCACGGCCGCTGCGTCAAAGCCCGAGACAAAGCGGCGCAGCACGGCGTAACCGATGAGCGGGATGACGATGGCCAGTGCCACGGCTGCGGCCAGGCTGATGCCCACGTTGGCCGTCAGGCCCGATTGCGACAACGCAAAGCCCCCTTTGAGGCCCAGGGCCATCAGCAGGTACAGCGACAAAAACCGCGAGATGGCGGGCGGGATTTCGAGGTTGGATTTGACGGTGCCTGCCAGCACGCCAAAGATGAAAAAGAGGATGGCCGGGTCGATCAGATTGTGCATGGTTGTGTTCCTTGCGCCGATCATAGAAACTGGCGAGGCTCTTGTAAAATCGATTCTTCAATCATTGAATATAGATAAAAATCTATGAATGTCAGCTTCCGGCAATTGCGATTGTTTTTGGCTTTGGCCGAAACCGGCAGCGTGAGCGCTGCGGCCAAGGTGATGCACGTGACCCAGCCCACAGCCTCGATGCAGCTCAAGGACATCAGCGAATCGGTGGGTTTGCCGCTGTACGAGTTGGTGGGTAAAAAGCTTTACCTGACCGAGGTGGGCCAGGAGCTGGCGCAGACTGCCCGCGCTGTGGCGCAAACCTGGGACGCCTTCGAGCAGAACGTGGACGCGGCCAAGGGTTTGTCGCGCGGCAAGCTGCGGGTGGCGGTGGTGAGCACGGCCAAGTACTTCATGCCGCACCTGAT
>JACCEB011227528.1_pt1 | contig 11357 bp, 12 predicted proteins | sample 7454761 | NCBI WGS metagenome assembly JACCEB01 (sample SAMN15323454, study PRJNA562643) | freshwater metagenome | isolation source: river surface water | place: USA:Blue River Watershed | collected 2017-08-18 | reverse complement strand
GACCATCTATTTCATCAGATTCAACATCTGGGATTTCATCTGAACCCCATTCCCCATGTATTTCCAAGGTAATCAAGCTAGTCATTTCATTCCAGGCCAGGCCCATTGATTGGGCTTCAAATTCCACATCAATTGGAGTTTCTAAAGGTTCCAAATCCAAGTCGCCAGGATCTGCAATGGGAACTTGAATACCCATTTTTAGTAACTCATCAAGTATTCGATCTAAACCTTGGGCCAAAACGTCGGCTTGTCCGGCGGCTAATGCAATTGTGGTCAATTTGGTTTCACTCTTTGCTTGAAGGAAGAAATCCCGTTCTTCAGCTATTCCAACAGTTCCAACCACAAATCTCTTAGGTAAATGGAACTCAAAAATTTCACGCATTTACTGCTATTACCCCAGTTGATGCAAGGATCAAGAGAATTACACCTAGCGCAATTCGATAATATCCAAATACGCTAAAAGTGTATTTGGCCAAAAATCTCATTAGTCCCGCGATTACAAAAAGTCCTACTGCAAAAGATATTCCAGTAGCCAAAACTATTTGCGCAACCGAGAAGTTGATATCTGTTACGGAATTGTTAAGCGCAGAATTCAATTCGTACAAACCAGATGCAAAAACTGCTGGAACTGCAAGTAGAAATGCATATCTGGTGGCGACCCTCCGCTCCAAACCAATTGCTATACCTGCAGAGATTGTTGCTCCCGAACGTGAAACACCAGGAATTAAAGCCAAAGTCTGACCAATTCCCATGAACAGTCCGGCACCAATCGTCATTTTCGATTTTCGGGGAAACGCAAACCTTTCAACGGCAATTAAAACCACTCCAAACACGATAAGAGCGGTAGCAACTACCCAAACCGTTCTGACGTCTGATTCGATGAAATCCTTGAGAATGAAACCCACTATTCCGATTGGCAAACTGCCGATTACTAGAGCCCAAGCGAGAATTCCGTCTTGTGATTTGCGTAAAGCTGAGTCTGAAATTGATTTGATTAACACTCCAATCAAATGTGAAATGTCACGCCAGAAATAGATTAAGACGGCCGTTTCAGTACCAAGTTGAACTACAGCAGTGAAAGCAGCGCCCGGGTCTCCCCAACCAAAGATTTGTGAGACTAGAAAAATATGAGCGGTTGACGATATTGGTAGAAATTCAGTTAATCCCTGGATCAGACCAAGGACTACTGCAATGAACCATTCACTCACTGAATAAATCTAGTGAATGCACTCATAGTTACCTAACATATTGGACTAACCGTCGTAGGGTTAGAACGTGAAAAACAGAGTGATTTCTAATTGTGGGCTCTTAGTAAGCGAAATTGGGCTTGGCACAATGACTTGGGGCCGGGATACTGATGAATACGAAGCTCGTGAACAATTTGATTTATTCACTCAAGCAGGTGGAACTTTTATAGATACGGCCGATGTCTACTCCGATGGCCAAGCTGAGATTTTGCTCGGTCAATTTCTTGCAGAATCAGATTCAGTCAATCGAGATGATTTGGTTATTGCAACTAAAGGTGGTCGGATTCGAAATGAAGAAAGATCAGTAAATAACAGCCTTTCACATCTGAGAAAATCTATCGATTCATCTCTACAACGCCTGAACCTGGACTTCGTTGATATTTACTTTTTACACGCACACGATGATTTAACTCCGCTTGCAGCAATTGCCGAAAACATTTCCTACTTAATTGATTCTGATAAGACTCGTTTTGTCGCTGTGTCCAATTTCAAGTCATGGCAAATTGCGTATCTTGCAAGTGAGATAAAAAGTTCGAGATTTATTGCAAGCCAGAATGAATACTCCTTGATTCAACGTGATGCCGAAAGAGAATTGTTTGATTCACTCGCCCATTTCAATATGGGATTCTTTGCATGGTCCCCACTGGGCCGAGGAATACTCACCGGCAAATACCGAAACAGCATCCCAGCAGATAGCCGAGCTGCTTCACCTCACCTTGGCCAATTTGTTAGAGGTCTACTTACCGATTCAAATCAAAAGACCGTTGAAGCCTTGACTACGGCAGCCAGTGGCTTAGGTTGTACGGCACTTGAACTCGCACTACTTTGGGTGTTGCAGAGTTCTCATGTAACTTCGGCAATCACTGGTGCACGAAATGCTGCGCAATTACGCACCATATTGCATGCATTAAATTCGGAATTACCGTTGCAGATTTATGATGCCCTTAACGAAGTTTCAGGCCGCTAAGCATTTCTTAAGAATCTATCCATAACGCGCACACCGAACCTCAGCGCATCAACTGGGACCCTCTCATCCACACCATGGAAAAGGGCTGCAAAATCCAGACTTGGTGGCAATTGCAGTGGAATAAAGCCATAACAGCGAATACCAAGCCGGGCGAACGCTTTGGCATCAGTGCCGCCACTTAAAACATACGGAACAGCATGAGCTTTATCGTCCTCGGCCCTCAGAGCCGCTGCCATTGCGTCTACGGTGGAACCGGTGAATGGTGTTTCCATCGCAATATCTCTGATGGTGTCAGTCCGTGAAACATTTGGACCTAATAACTCATCGATTTGCCGATCAAATTCCTCTTCAAAGCCAGGCAAGACCCGTCCATCAACCTGGGCGGTTGCAAATTCTGGAATCACGTTGACCTTGTAACCTGCATCCAACATTGTGGGTTGTGCTGAATTTTGGAAGGTCGCCCCAATTAATCTAGCCATCGGGCCTAAGACTTTAATGATGCTTGGGACATCAGTTGGGTCTAGATCAATATTGAAGGCTTTTGAAAGCTCTTTGACTAAAGATTCATTTGTTTTAGTGAGTCGAACTGGCCACTCAAACCTGCCAATTCTGGTTAGGGTCTCAGCTAACTCAGTTACCGCATTATTTTTATTCAACATTGAACCGTGACCGGCTTGACCTTGCGCAGTCAACTGCATCCAACGGATACCTTTTTCTGCGGTTTCAATGAAATACAGTCTCAAGTCATTATTGACTTCTAAAGAGAAACCACCAACTTCACCAACCGCTTCTGTGACGCTATGAAACATGTCTTTGCGATTGTCGACTAACCAATGTGCTCCATGTTTTCCACCAGCTTCTTCGTCGGGAAGAAATAGCAAATGAATTGTGCGATGCGGCTTTATTCCAGCCAATTTCCAAGCTCTCACAGTTGATAGCAAAATTCCATTGCCGTCCTTCATATCAACAGCGCCTCGACCCCAGACCATGCCATCATGTATCTCAGCGCCGAAAGGATCATGTTGCCACTTACCAACGGCTGGCACTACATCAAGGTGTCCGTGCACTAAAAGCGCTGGCAATTCAAGGTCCGCACCTTCAATCACTGCGAAGACACCTTGTCGCTTACTAGAGGTTGTTGTGAATCTTTCACATTCAATTCCAACCTCTTTCAAAGCTGCTTCTACATACTCAGCAACTGCCGCCTCGCCGGGGCCAGAGTCGTCACCAAAGTTCGTCGAATCAATTCGAATCAAATTTTGAGTAATTTGAACAACTTCTTTATCGATATCGAGAGTTCCAGGTTCATTCGTCATGGCCATAGTCTGCCAGCGATGGCTTTGGCTCCCTTGCTCAATTGCTAGTGTTCACCCCTCTCAGGTCCGGGTGGCGGAATAGGCAGACGCGCTAGCTTGAGGTGCTAGTCCCCGCAAGGGGTTAGGGGTTCAAGTCCCCTCTCGGACACGAAACGCTTAAGCACTAACACTTAGGCGTGCACGGATAACGAGAGCAATTTAAATGAGCAATGAAGTTCTTATAAAAGCCGAATCTCTGACGAAAATGTATGGTGACTTTGTTGCTGTAGATGGCATCAATTTTCAGGTAGCTAAAGGCGAATCGTTTGGTTTGTTAGGTCCTAACGGAGCCGGAAAATCCACCACTATGCGGATGATTGCATCCACTTTGGAGAGAACTAGTGGCGATCTAAAGATTCTCGGCATGGACCCAAATGAAAAGGGTCCGAAAATTCGCGCATACCTTGGTGTAGTACCCCAAACAGATAATTTGGATACCGAGTTAAAGGTTCATGAAAATCTTTATATCTATGGCAGATACTTCGGATTTGGAAAAAAGTACATTTTGAACAAGATTGAAGAATTGCTTGACTTTGCTCAGCTTCAAGACAAACGAGATTCGAAAACAGATGCACTGAGTGGTGGCATGAAACGTCGCCTCACGATTGCGCGCGGGTTGATGAATGAACCAGAAATATTCTTACTAGATGAACCAACAACTGGACTTGATCCACAAGCAAGGCATATTTTGTGGGATCGACTCTTTCGATTGAAAGAGCAGGGCGTAACTCTCGTCATCACCACACACTATATGGATGAGGCGGAACAACTTTGTGATCGCTTAATTGTGATGGACAATGGAAAAATCATGGCCGAAGGAAGTCCAGCAGAATTAATTAGAACTTACAGCTCAAAAGAGGTTCTTGAAGTCAGGTTCGGTTCTGATAAGAATGCTGAGATATCAAAACAAATCTCCGGTCTTGGTGAGCGAATAGAAATTCTTCCGGATCGAATTTTGATTTATTCCCAAGATGGTGAAGCAGAGCTAGCAAAACTAGTAGCCATGGGACACCATCCGATTACTTCCCTAGTTCGGCGAAGTTCTCTCGAAGATGTGTTCCTGAGATTGACAGGCCGGAGTCTTATCGAATGACGGTTATGTCCAAACCTAGAAGTGGCGCTCTTGAATTAGTTGATTTCAAAAAAGTATCGAGATGGGGTGCTTTTTACGTTGCGGAATACCGCATTCGCCATATGCAGAAATGGTGGACTGCAATTCTTGCTTACGGAATCGGTAGTCCAATTCTGTACTTAACTTCTATCGGCCTTGGAATCGGAACTTTGGTTGATGCAAACTTAGGTAGCCAAGGAATAAATGGGGTTTCATATTTGCTATTCCTCGCCCCCGCATTGCTGGCAGGCGCCGCTATTCAGAGCGGAATGGATGAATCAACATTCCCAGTGCTCCAAGGGTTCATCTGGGAAAAAGTCTTCTATGCGATGAATGCAACTGCTTTGACTGGACGACAGATTGCTGTTGGGGTTCAACTAGGCGCACTTGCTAGAACCTTGATATCGGTTTCCCTTTATTGGGTGGTTATGGTGATGTTTGGTGTAGCGAACCTAGCTACATTCTTCACTCTAATTCCTGCTGCTGTTTTTGCTGGTGCTTCGTTTGGTGCATTGATGCTAGCGGTGGCAGCATATGTCAAAGATGACGATGGGTACTTTGCATTAATCGGTCGCTTTGTAATTGCGCCAATGTTCCTTTTTTCAGGCACTTTCTACCCTCTCAATCTTTTGCCACAAGCATTACAAGTCGTTGGCTGGATATCGCCGTTGTGGCACGCAACAGAGATCGGTCGCCATTTGACTTATGGCACTGGGATGTCAATGCAAATGATGTTAATCCATTTTGGCTACTTATCTGTGTTGTTGGTTGTTGGTATTCATTTCGGTTCTAAACGGATCACAGAGAGACTGGCAAGCTGATGATTTCCAATCTAATAGTTGATTCAGCCGCTGCAATCGCTGAACGCAGAGCGAATAAGCCTGGCTCATCGATCTACTCCGGTCGTTCACGAGTGATAGTTCAACGCGGTTATCTGGCCATGAAATCATCAAACTGGTTTGTAATTATTTCAGGCTTTGTTGAGCCTGTTTTCTATTTGCTGTCTTTTGGTTATGGAATCGGCCAATTAATTGGCGGTGTGACTGATGGCAATGGGCAGCCAGTCACTTATGCGGCATATATAGCACCTGCACTTTTAGCCACTAGTGCGATGAATGGGGCTATTTATGATGCGACCTGGAATGTGTTTTTCAGAATGCATTTCGGTAAGCAATATCAAGCAACATTAGCTACATCTATGGGGCCGCTGGATTTGGCTCTTGGGGAAATGGCATGGGCGCTATTGCGCGGATTGGTTTATGCAATCGGTTTTATGCTCGTGAGTCTGCCACTAGGTTTAATCATTAGCCCTTGGGCGCTGTTCGCTATCCCCGCTGCATTGTTGATTGCCTTTGGGTTTGCAGCGGTGGGCATGGCCGCAACTTCATATATGAAATCGTTTGCACAGATGAATTGGATCAATTTCTTTTTGCTGCCAATGTTTCTTTTTTCTGGAACTTTTTACCCTGTGAGCGTTTTCCCGCAATGGATTCAAACTGTGGTTAATGCTCTGCCATTGGCGCAAGCAGTGACTTTGGTTCGCGGTTTGATGCTTGGAAACATTTCCTTTGAACTTTTGTTTCCAGTTCTCTATTTTGTGACGATGGTAGCGATAGGTCTATTTTTTACCACCAAACGACTTACTGCCTTATTCATGCGGTAAAAGAGCGTCGCACCATCTAATAGGTGTCTGATTTTGTTCAATAAGTATTCTGTTAGCTTTACTAAACGGTTTACTTCCAAAGAAACCTCGATAAGCGGAGAGTGGACTTGGGTGAACAGATTTGATGATTCTCGCGTTTGGCATGTAATGCTCTAGTTCCTGAGCACTTTTTCCCCAAAGAATTGCCACTAGAGATTTTTGGCTATCTAGGAAAATTAGTACGTTCTTTGTGAATTCTTCCCAACCAATTCCGCAATGGCTATTTGACTCACCCACATTCACGGTAAGCACGCGATTGAGTAATAGGACTCCTGCATCATGCCATCTCGACAAATCTAAATATAAACCTTCTTGACATTTCATGTCAGAAATAAGTTCCCGACGAATATTCTCTAAAGATTTTGGGAGTTGCACACTCTTATTTTCTAATCCAAAAGCTAACCCACAAGCATGTTGAGCATTTGGATAGGGATCTTGTCCAACAATTACCACTTTGATTTTTGACACCGGAAGAGATAAACATCTAAGTACTTTGTTAGGTAGCGGAATTATCTTTTCGGATGAAGAAGTTTTTAATAAAGTGTCTTCAATACTCTTTAATAGCGGCAACTGTGTATTGAGAAATGGCGACCAAGATTTATCGGCGGTCGAAATCCAGTCATCGATCATTTCTAAAGGAGTCTGCCAGCGTGCGCTAATGCAGATCGAACCACACGATCCTGTCCGCCAAACATTTCGCTTCGTACTCGTTCGGATGACGCTTCTGCAACATCTAGCCACACAAGGTCTAGAGCTTCCTGAGATGGTTGGCAGTCACCTGTAACAGCGACAACGTAACTCAATGCCACAGCGTGTTGTCGAGGATCTTGATAACCCGTCACCGTTTGATCAGGAAAATATTCAATTACATCAAAGGGTTGAAGCGATAGAGGAATTCTTGGGAAGGCTACTGGACCGAGATCCTTCAAAATATGACGGTTGACGGCGTCACGAATCTGCTCTCCGTATAGAACACGCCCAGCAATGATGGATCTCGTAATACTTCCGTTTGGCGATACCGTTAGCAACAATCCCACATGAGATATTTTCCCTGTTGCATCAATCCGAACCGGTACAACGTTCACATAAAGTATGGGTAATCGAGACCTGGCTTCTTCCATTTCATTTGGAGACAGCCATTGCGATTTATTACCTAATTCAGCAGTCATGAGGCTTTTCTAACCTTCTAGGCAGGGAATCCTTTGGTGCCACGCTGTTGATATTTACAAGATATTTGCGGACCAACGGGTTCCGCTTGTGGTTTCTCGACGAGTTATCTCGAGGTCGAGCCCAAAAGTCTTTGAGACATTTTGCGAATTTAAGGTGTCTTCGATTAATCCTTTAGCAACGATCTTTCCTTCTTTCAAACACATCAGATGAGTAAATCCCGCAGGTATTTCTTCGACATGATGTGTCACCAATATGCAAACTGGTGCCGTATCAGACTTCGCAAACCTGCTCAACTCACTTATCATCGATTCGCGACCCACAAGGTCTAAACCAGCTGCAGGTTCGTCTAATAACAGGATTTCGGGGTTTGACATCAAAGCGCGAGCTATCAATGCTCTTTTTTTCTCGCCTTCAGAAAGTGTCTTAAAAACTCGGTTGGATAGTTGAAGTATCCCCCACTGATCAAGCAAGCTTTCGGCGCGTGCAATGTCAGCACGTTCATAGTCTTCTCGCCAACTACCTGTCATTGAATATGCAGAGGTTTTAACAACATCAAGCACTGTTTCGTGCTCTGGAAACAAATCCAGCAAACTAGCTGAAGAAAACCCAATTCGTGGCCTAAGTTCAAAAACGTCAACAAGACCTAGATATTCGCCGAACATCTCAACGATGCCAGAGCTAGGAAAAATTAAAGTCTGCAAAATATGCATCAAAGTTGTTTTACCAGCGCCGTTTGGGCCAAGGATTACCCAGCGCTCGTCAGCATCAATTTGCCAAGAAATATCCTGAAGAATTTTCTTCTCGTTGCGAACAACGTTGACGTCTAACATTTCAACGACTTTAGTCACAAGCGCAAGCCTACTTCTGCGAATCACAAAGGTAGTGTGTGCCCGTGGCCACATCTCTCATGCTCAATATAACTGGGCTAGACAACCCCGGAATTACGTCACGGCTTTTTGCAGCCCTGCCGGATAACATTTCTGTAATAGATGTCGAGCAGGTAGTCGTTAAAGGAATTTTGACCCTTGCTGTTTTAGTCGAATTAGAGCACGAAACTCAGGCCTCACCCGTGGCTGATGTAGTAAGACAAGCACTACGAGATTACGGAATGCAGGTTTCATCAGAAATCACCACAAATGAGGATAATGATCATCCCGCTCAATTGGTCATTACCGTTCTCGGTTCGCCACTTAGTGGATCAGCTTTAGCCAGGATTTCTGAAATTGTTGCGAATAGCGGTGCAAACATCGACCGAATAGAAAGAATTGCTTCTTATCCAGTTACAGCTCTCGAACTCAAAATCTCTCAAGGTGAAATTACTGGTTTGAGACGCACACTTGCAGCAGCGGGCGCTGAACATGGTTTCGACATTGCAGTGCAAGAAGGTGGTTTACGCCGTCGTGGGCGACAGTTAGTAGTCATGGATGTTGATAGCACTGTTATTCAAGACGAAGTCGTCGAATTACTTGCAAACCATGCTGGTGTTGGTAAAGAGGTAAAGGAAATCACGGACCGAGCGATGGCTGGTGAATTGGACTTTGAATCCTCACTTCGTGAACGAGTTTCCTTGCTAGCAGGATTGCCTGAAAATGTATTTGAAAAAGTATTCAGCGAGATTCGACTAACTCCAGGAGCAAAAACCCTCTGCAGAGTTTTGAAATCGCTAGATTTTCACATCGCTCTTGTTTCTGGTGGTTTTCTACAGGTGGTTGAACCGCTTGGCGCCTTGCTAAATGTTGACCACATTCAAGCCAACAACCTCGAAGTTATTGATGGAAAATTAACCGGAAAGATATTAGGCGAAGTTGTGGACCGGGCAGGAAAAGCAAAAGCCCTGCGGAACTTTGCAGAGGATCACAACATCCCCCTTGCTCGCACTATTGCGATTGGAGATGGAGCAAATGACCTTGACATGCTAGATGCCGCTGGGCTGGGAATTGCCTTCAACGCTAAACCAATCGTTCAAAGCGCTGCGGATGCTGCAGTAAATGTTCCCTACTTAGACACTGTTTTGTACATGCTTGGAATCACGCGTGCTGAAATTGAAAAATTTGATGCCGACAGTGGTCTAGTAACCGATTACAAACCAATTCACCACCATCATAATCACTAATCGTTATCCACATTTGAATTATCGGCTCTTGGTGCATTTCGGTATAGAGTTTTTGCACTGTCAGCTTGCCATTTTCCTTCGGTTTCAATGTGCCAAATACTTAAAGTTGGAAATTTCATTATTCTTTGACCAGTCAGATAGCTACCTAATAAAGCAAGACCAGGGTTATGTCCAACGAAAATTAGATGATCTTTTCCCAATCCTTCTAAGTAATTGAGTAAATCTCCTACCGAAGCCTCATAAATATGGTCTGTTACAAATTTATCTACAGCTATTCCTAGGTTTCGTTCTATCAATTCCCATGTCTCTTGCGTCCGTACTGCGGCTGAAACATGGACTTCAAATTCATTTATGTTTGGTAAATTTTTGAAAAATTCTGCAGCTGAAAGGCAATCCCTCTGCCCACGCTCACTCAGGGGTCTTTCAATATCGCTAAAACCTTGGGGCCATTCACTTTTAGCGTGCCTGACCAGAATCAATTCCTTCACTAGCCGGCTACTGCGTGAACTCCGCCATCGCAATGAACGATTTCACCCGTAGTCTTCGGAAACCAATCGCTCATTAAACCTATACAAGTTCTGGCCGAAGGTTCGGCATCTTTTGTATCCCAACCAATTGGTGCTCTTTCGTTCCAAATTGATTCGATTCGATGAAAGTCAGGGATGCTTTTGGCGGCCATGGAACCTATCGGACCTGCTGCAACAAGATTCACCCTAATTCCCTTTGGCCCTAAATCTCTAGCTAAATAGCGACAGGTGGATTCAAAAGCTGCCTTAGCAACGCCCATCCAGTCATAGATTGGCCAAGCGATAGATGCATCGAAGGTTAAGCCAACAATGCTTGATCCTGGGTGCATTAAAGGTAAGCATGCGACAGAGAGCGACTTCAAAGAGTACGCGCTTATGTGAAGCGCGACAGACACATCTTCCCAAGGTGTATTTAGAAAATTCCCACCAAGAGCCGACTGCGGTGCAAAACCTATTGAATGCAAGACGCCATCGATTTGCTTAACATGTGGAGTAAGGCGCTCTACCAAGGTATCCAAATGTTCTTGATTCGATACATCCAGTTCAATAACCGGCGCCTCTTTTGGTAGTTTTTTAGCTACTTTTTGGGTGATCGATAAACCACGTCCAAAACCTGTAACAACAACATTTGCACCTTGTTCTTGTGCAAGTCTTGCTACGTCATAAGCGATTGAACTTTCGGTAATGATTCCTGTAACGAGAATTGTTTTGCCTTCAAGAATTCCCATGCTAACTAGTGCCCCATTCCTAAACCACCATCTACTGGAATAACTGCTCCGGTGATGTAACTTGCTGATTCTGATGCCAAAAATGTTGCAACACCAGCAATCTCTGAAGTTGCTGCGTATCTGCCTAACGGCACGCTAGCAACGATTGATTTTTTCTGTTCATCTGTAAGTACTGCTGTCATATCTGTATCCACAAAACCGGGAGCAATGACGTTTGCGGTTATTCCACGCGCACCGAGTTCACGCGCGATGCTTCTTGCCGCTCCAACTAAGCCAGACTTACTAGCTGAATAATTAACTTGACCTGAACTTCCAAGTAAGCCAACAACAGAGCCGATAAAAATAATTCGACCTCGTCTAAGTTTGAGCATGGATTTCGACGCGCGTCTTGCAATTCGAATTGCGCCAAATAAATTTGTGTTGAGAACTACGTCAAT
>JACCEB011061209.1_pt1 | contig 11364 bp, 10 predicted proteins | sample 7454761 | NCBI WGS metagenome assembly JACCEB01 (sample SAMN15323454, study PRJNA562643) | freshwater metagenome | isolation source: river surface water | place: USA:Blue River Watershed | collected 2017-08-18 | reverse complement strand
TTTAAGGAGTTTTCAAAAGAATTTTATCCAAATGCTAAAGATTTATTTAAATATTTAAATAATTTTGCTCAATCTAATAATCTAGAAATAAAATACAATACTGAAGTAAAAACAATATCAAAATCAAATGTAAATGAATATAATTACAAATTAGTTTTAACTAATTCGGATGAAATATATTATTGTAAAAAACTTGTAATAGGTACTGGTTTAAGTCTTCCTAATATTCCTGAGTATAATTATAATGTAATAAATAAACCAAGACATTATTATGATTTTCCTAAAAATTTTTTTAAAAATGAAGAACAATTACAAAAATACGAAAATAAAAAAGTATTGATTATCGGAAGTGGTAATTCAGCATATGAACTAGCTAATATTTTAAATAATTATTGTAGTAACATAATTATTTTGGGAAGTGCTAATAATATGTCAATAGTATCACATTATGCAGGAGATTTAAGATCAATTAATTTACCATTCTTAGATACATTTTATTTAAAAACAATGAATGGTTTAGATGTATTATCAAAAGTTAATAGAAATAATTTATCAATAATACAAAATAATTCACCAAATGATTCAAATTATCTAAAATACCAATTAATCAGTGATGGTGAATTATATTATTCATCGACAGATTTAGAATATTTTGATGACATAATTTTATGTACAGGATGGAAATTTAATTCAAAAATATTTGATTTTAATGTAGAACTTACAAATAACAATAAGTATCCAAAAATAAATTATAAATATGAATCAAGTAATAATCAAAATTTATATTTTATAGGTTCTCTTATGCACTCGCTTGATTTTAAGAAAAGCTCAGGAGGTTTTATTCATGGATTTAGATATTTAATAAGATTTTTCACTCAAATGAATTTTGGGGTAGAAATTAAAAAGAAAGTTTTTAAATTTGATGGTACATTAAATTGTTATAATGAATTAAGTGATTATATTTATAACAGAATTAATTCAGTAAGTAGTTTATATCAAATGTTTGGAATATTATCAGATTATTTTTATTGGGATAAAAATCAAAAAGAAATAGTCTATATACATGATGTAACTTATGATTATATATTAGCAAACATTCCAAACTTTATATCATCATTTTCTACTTTAAAATTAGTGTATAGTGAAGAACATGTATATGATATAAGAAAATTAGGAGCATTTGATAAATATAATCCAAAGTTTTTACATCCAGAAATTTCTATTATAAATAAAATAAATAATAAATGGAATTTAGCAGATAAAATTATTTTTGAAGAAGATTTAGTTGCAGATTTTAAAGGAAAAAAATTCGAGGATAAAATTAAAAGAGCACTAAAATCTTGTCCCCTAATAATTTAATTTTTTTTCCCTCCACAATATATAATATTTTATATATAAACTATATATAAAATATGCCTTGTAATTGCTCAAACGTTCCTGTAAATACAAATCCAGTTCAAGATGATATTTACATTGATTTTTCAGATAATCAAGATTTAAAAACTTTTGTTTTAACTGAATATGCTAAATTAATTGAAAAAAGAGTTAAAATAGAAAAAAGAATAAAAAAGAGAGGTTCTAAAAAATGTTCTAAAAAAAGTTCAAAAAAATGCTCTAAGAAATCTAAACAAAATTTACCTGAAATTTTCTCAATATTTATTGATAATAAATGTAATCAAGATTCTTCATCAGATTCAGACTCTGATAGTGACATTGATTTAGAAAATAAAATAATAGATGCTTGTAATTGTGTTAATTCTAGATATTATTTTAAATTAAAAGACGATTTAAATAATGGTGTTTCTTATTGGTTTGCTAATATTTATGTAAAAATCCCATCTTATGTTGATAATACAGTAAAACTTGGTATTTACTTAAGATATGTTAGAGAAGCAAATTTAGTTAGAACTTATGTTATTGAAAATAATTTAACTAACAAAGTTAAGAAAACTGCTCAAATTGGTTCTTCTATTCAAACATTCTACAATAAAAATGACTTTTATAATGCCGCATATAAAAATTATCTTGAAACAAATGAATTAACAGGTTTTGCTGCACAAACTTTTATCAAGAAATAAATCTAATAAAATTATTTAGAACGATTTTTTCTTTAACTTTTTCAAAATATTCTAAATTATCATTAGTTTTTTCAGTTAAAAAATTAGTAATTAATTTACTAATTTGATTATTATCATTTTTAATATCAATATAATTATTTTCAGATAACTCATTAATTTCATATATAACTTTTTTGTCTAAACCAATTAAATTATTACCTGAGTTGGAATAGTATTTTCTATCTTTTGGTGAATGTCTTTGCCATAAATTGAACATTAGAGTTTTTCTTGGATTATTTAGTAAATAGTCTTGAGGTAAATCTTTAATAACATTAGCTACTCCATGAATAAATTTACCATCAAAACATATATGATTAAGTTTTTTAGGAAAAGACAATATTATGTTTTTATTTGTAACATTATTTATAAAATCTGATTTATTAGGTATATTTGTTATTATAGTTGGACATAAATTATCTGCTAAATATGTTACTGTTGCTAAAATTGGTATAAATAATTCATTATGATAACGTAAATGTTTTTCATCTTTATCTATATGAAATCTATGGATAATTCCATTAGGTAATATATTTTTTTCATTTTTGGTCCAAAACTCAATATAATGAATAGTTGGATCAAACTTAATATTTAATCTTGAAAAATGAAACATTGCTAATTCATAAACAAATTTTTCTATTGGACTAAAACCATTGGTACAACAATGTATAGTATCGAGTAAATTTAATTCATGATTTTTATCTATATGTTGAATTATATTATCTATTGAATTTTCATCAGATAATTTTATATTCCATCCAATCAATCCACTATCATTTATATTTCCTTTTATAATTTGGTTTGAAACTGAATTATTAGAATTCAAATTTATTGATGAAACCAGATTAATTTTTTCATAATAATTTTTTAGGTAACTAACAAATCCTACTAATATATATCTAGTTCCTTTAGTTATGGCATTGCCTTGATGATAACATTGGCCAGAATGTAAAATTAATCCTCCTTTTGTATTAGAAACAAGTATCTCTTTACCATCTTGTTCTATTATAGTTCCACCTCCTTCAAATTCTTTTGGACTATTTAACAATATATTAAATGAAAAAGCACAACCATCTTTGTGTCTAGAAAGATGGTTTTGTCCATCATGTTTGTATTTTACTATAAAAATATCATTACAATCCAAAAAATATTTATTAACAGAATAAGTTTTTGAAATTAATTCAAACACATCAATTTTAACAAAATTATAAACAAAAGTTTCTAAAGATGGAATATTTTTAATAGGTAAATCAGTAGTAGGATAATTTTGATGTCTAGATCTAGTCCAACCATCAGGATTATCTTTTGAAATATTAGTCAAGGCATATTTTTCGCTTTCACATATTATAAAATCACATAAATTATTAGGAAGAACATCTGGTAAGTATATATATTTGTATAATGAACCTTGGGTTAAAATTTTTTTTTGTATAATCTTTCTTAATTTTTTTAAATCTTCTAATAAAAATTCTGTATCATTTGTATAGTCTATGTATCTGTTTTTATCCTTAGTAAATAAATCTAATAACTTTAGATGTAAAATATGATCCATTGTTTTTATATATTATATCTTTTTATAAAAATTGATTTTATTTTGTATTATTGTTATATAATATATGATTTATAATGGTTAATTCTAAGCTTATTAAATCTAAAAGTACAAAGAGTACACAATTATTAAAAATATCAAAATCAAGTATTAAAGATAAAGAAAAAAAGAGTTATAATAAAAAATGTATACATGGAAGATCAACATATTATTGTAGAGACTGTGGAGGTAAAGGATTTTGTATGCATTCAAGAAGAAAATATGATTGTAGAGAATGTGGTGGCAAAGGATTTTGTTCACATAATAAATATAAATCAAAATGTGAATTATGTAAATCTAATCGAAAAAAAGATAAAACAATTATTTACAATATTATACCATTTAAATCAAATATTAAACAAGATAAAAAATTAATAACTAATAGTATATCTATAAAATTATCAATATCAGAACCTATAATAGTACCAGGAAAAATATCTGAACAAGTGTCTGAACAAATATCTGTACAAAACAAAGAGCAAGATCAAGAAACGCAATCTGATGATTTAGATTATGACGAAATTATAGAAATATTAAAAGGAATATCAGAAGAATTAGATACATAAATTTTATATATAAAAATTATTCTTTAACTGTGTAATTTATCAATTTAGTTCTACATATAGGACAAGTATCTTTACAATTAACAAAACAATAAGTGTCAATACAATTTGAACAATAATAATGATTACAATTTGTTAAACCTTGGATTTTGTTTTCCATACAAATACAACAAGTTGTATCTTCTGGTAAAACTAATTCTTTATCATAAATTATAATTAATGGTATATATTGTGTTCTTTCTTCAACTTCTTGTTCATCAATTTGTTCTTCACCATCAATATTGGCTTCTCCGTCAATATGTTCTAATTCACTAATAGGAATGTACCTGTAAATAATTAAATTTTCATTTTCTCTTCTTACAATTTCTTGGACTCTTTCTCTCTCGTTCCTTTCTGTTTCTCTTTGTTCTTGTACAATTCTATTTAACTGGATATCATCAGGACTAAGATTTACATTATAATTTCTATTTCGACCAATCCTATTTCTAAAAACAGGAATAATTTGATAAAGTTTTTCAAGAATTTCTGGAAATTCTGTTTCACATATTCTAAAATGAAGAAAGTGTTCCATTTTAAGTTTATAATCCATATTTGTATAATTCCATAATTCAAGTGATGTTGGTTCTGTTTCTGGAGAATAAAATAGTCCTCCAAATCTACAATACTTATATTGAGGAATTTTTACAGCAATAAAATAAGATTCGTGTGCAAGTCTTGTAATTTTGTTATACCAGTGATCACCATCTTCTAATATATTTCTGAATTCCTCTAGAGTGTCTACATCTCTAAACGTAAAAGTATCAGGGTTCCTAATTTTATTTAAAATTCTTGTTAAAAATCTAGATTGACTATCTGATAACCTAGAAATATTTGAATTTGTTCTAAAATTTACATTAAAATTTCTGTTATCACTTCTATTACTAGTACTATTACCAGCTCCAAAACCACTCATACTTTTGTTAATATACAATAATAATAATAATTAATAACTAGGGATTAAGAGAGAATTGGTTTCAATTTTTAGAAAAAATTAGATAAATATCTACATAGACTACTTTTAATTTAAGACTAACGACCAGTCCAAATAGTTCTATCAGATTTTTGGTACCAGCGATCATGATTAAAATGTCCAATACTTCCTGCCTCACGCCATCTAGATTTAGCAAGCTTATATATATTTTGTGCTATGTATCTAGATGGAACACCAATACAATCCTGAATTCCCTCAAGTATTTCTTCATACTTAAGGTCATAATTATCTTCAGCATATTGAGAATGAGAAACATCATATTCTTCCTGCTCTTCCTGCTCTTCCTTTCTACGTCTTTCATAATATGCTTGAGACTCTCGCTCAAACTCTGGAATGACTATATTAAGTTTACCTATAATCTCTTGTATATCCTTTTGTATAATTCGATTATGTAACACACTTTCAATCTTGTTAATATAATCATATTTAACACCACCAATTCGAGATCCTGAATAAAAACTATTTAAAGTTCTACCAGAGTGGATATGTTTACCAAATCCACATGTGTTAAATTGAGGAATTCTAATTGCAAGACTAAACGAGTGGTATGCTAGTCTATTAAGCTTGTAATTAAAATCTAAATCACTCTTTAACACCTTTTTGAACTGTTCAAGTATATGAAAATCACCTGATCTACAAGTAGAAGGCTCAACTATCTTTTTGATAATCCGCTTCACAAACCTAAATTGTTCCTCAGGGATAAATTCTGATCTTACTCTACCTTGCTCCGTTACAGGAGGGATACCTGAAACTGTTTTAGGATGGCTAATCATTTGTCACAAACCTACTAAAAATAGCTTTTTTCGGAATGTTTAACAAATGAAGATAATTTAATTATTATCTGGATATTCAGATAGCAAAATAATCAATTTTTATAAAAAATTGATATTATTTAGGTTTGGTATTATTATTATTATATACAATATTAATTATATTAAACAAAGATGTGTACTATCGGAGATCTAAAATTTCAGACTTGCCAACATGGCGAAAACATGTATTTAGCCTTGAGTGCTAATATTACTCCAAGAACCGAAGAATTATTTAGTATTGATTTTACCAATAAAGAAACAAATGACAAATATATTATTACTACAAGAAATTTTTATGAGCTATTTCAACAAGTAGCTATTACTTACCCAGTAACCAAAAGTAAAATTGAAGTTCTTGATCATAATGGAAATACAATTAATATTATGCCTAATAATAGAACTAAAAACCGTTGTGGTACAATTCCAATTACTATTGATAGAAAGATTGCTTTTACCGAGATTGTAATTCCGAGTACTAAAATTAATACAACTGCTGATTATTATATTGATCTAACTGTATATGAAGCATTTGAACAACTTAGTACTGATGAACTTAAACTTCAGCTGATAACTGAAGATCTGATTGGATTTTATGGTAGATATTCTAATCTTAATATAAAAATGATTTTGTCAAAAAATGTTGTGGATTTTATTAATAAAAATTTTAAACAATTACCAGAAAATTTAGAAATTATAAAAACTAACGAAAGAGAAGATGTAATTAACATTGTGTGTGAAAAGATTTTTGGAAAAATAATTACTAGAACAAATCAAATATCACAAGGCGACTTATATTTTAGAATTGGTGAGGAAGTCCTTACACCAATTTTTGTTTCAACATGTAAATCTAATATTAATTGGTTACTAAAAGCTAAGAGTGTTCAATATACTGGAGCAGGTGAAGACAGATTTATTGTATTATTTGAAGCACCGTCAGTTATAATGGATAAGGAAGGAGAAGAAGGAGATGAAGAAGATGAACAAATACCCCTTAGAATTACAGATGAACATAATACTCAGGAATTTTATTCAGGAGTGTATTCTAATAATTTTGATTTTGTATCTATAGGAATGGATAAACTAATTAAACGTTTACATATTTATAAAGGATTGTCAGTAATATCAAATGAACAAATTAAAAGTTATATTATTGAGAATATTGAAACTATAGTTGATACTAAATCTGAAGTTATTGAATTTTCTTCAGTTTCTGCTGGTGTTGATGAAATAACTATCAAAAATCAAATTATCACACTTAATAATAAAATAAAGGACAGAATGATTGGATTTTGGTCTAATACACCTTCAAACCAAGTTCAATATAAAAGAAAGGCCCAAGTTCAAGATAATGGATATGGGGGATTAGCTGGGGGATTAGCTGGGGGCTTTGGTGGATACGGTGGATTTGGTGAACTAGGTGGACCAAGACTATTAGCTCAACCATCAGCAGGTATTCAAACTCATTATGCATTAGGAAGAAGTATAACTACTCCATCTGGTGATGTTTAATTTATATTTTGAATTATTTATTTTATATAAAAATTGATATTTACCTTAATCTATAAGTAATATTATATATAGTAAATAGTCATAACTAATACTAAAAAATGAATAAATATAATGATAATGAAGTAGAAGATGATGCAGACGACACACCATTTTATCAAGAGTCAATCATACAAAAAAAACCAAGTAAATTAACAAAAAATAAAATTAAAGAATTAAGAAAACAATTAGAAGAACTTAGTAGAAAATTAGAAGAAATATTAGATAATTATGAAAAACAACCATATGAAAAACAACCACATAAAAAACGCAAGTGACTTTTTATATTACAAAAATTGATCTAGCTAAAAATTAGTATCTAAGAAAAATATTATAATAAGATAATATTTAATCTAATTTATATATATATGTCAGATTTGATAATAACTCAAATATCAAGTAAATTTTCACATATAATTGTTTTGTTAAGTGATGGTACAATAAGATGTTGGGGAGACAATTCAGATGGTGAATGTACAATACCTAATTCAAGAATAAGAGGTAGAAAAGTAATAAAAGTTTCTGCCGGAAATGGTATTTCATTAGCACTATTAGAAGATAATACAGCTATTGGATGGGGTAGTAAGAAAAAGAATACGAGTGGTGTGATTGAAATTCCTGAAGATATCCAAGGTACTATTGTTAATATCGAAGCAGGAGATGATGGAATTTGTTTTTTTTATTATGATCCAGAAATAGCTATAGAAAAAATTGTAGAAGAGGAAACTAGGCAAAAGAGTATGTCAAAAAAAACTAAAGGAAAAACTGCTGATAGAACTATATCTACAACAAATGAAGTTAGAACAAATCAAACAAGACGTATTTATGTAAAAAGTAATATCCCTAATAATCCTGTTATTCCACTAGAAAATGTCAAATACATTAATGGTAATAAAGATACTTCTAAAGTTTTATTTAAAGACGGTAGATTTGGAAAAATGTTTCGTTCTAATCCACATTTTCATCATGAATATAATAATGTAGAACAATTTTCCTTGTCATACTTAACAACTGTTTTATTATCAAAAAATAAACGTATTGTTATAGATTCTGATTCTGTGTTATATCAAATATTAGATAATAGTATTTTAAGTAATTTAGTTAAAGATTTGACAATTCCTCCAGGAATTCAAGGACATGTTGTACAAGTGTCAACTACTCCTTCACATGTTGTGGTAATTTTAGATGATACTTCAGTAGCTGAATGGGGCGAGTATGTTAGAATACCTGATTTTAATGTAGGAAAAAGTACAAAGGCTAATATTCCAAAACCACCTGTTGTTTTTAATGCAAAATATATTCAAACATCTATACTTGGTACTTTTGTACTATTATTTAATGGTAAATTATTGTATTGGGGTATTCCTGCATCAGGTATTCAAAATATTCCTGAGGAGCTTAGAGCTGTACCTGAAGATTATGAAAGAAGGATGGATCCATTAATTATTCAAGAAATAAATGAACAAAGAATAAGAGCTGGTCTTGATGAACTATTACAAATAATTCCAACAAGACCAGAAATACCTTTAGTCCAAGAAATTGAGGAACCAGGTATTCCAAATAGATATCTAGATGAACTTAATAGACGTATTACTTGTCCTATATGTTTAACGAATAAAGTAAATATTTCACTTGTACCATGTGGTCATCTTATGTGTGAAAGTTGTTATTCAGATTTTAGAAAAAAAAAAATTCCTGTTAATTGTGGTGTTTGTAATCAAATTGCTACTGATCGTCATTATTTAAGACTTGATACTCCAGCTCCTCATTTATTAGAAGACTATTCTTTATCTAGAACTGCAAGATCTATAAGAACAACTATACCTGATCCATCAGCTGCTGCGGCTGCTGCTTCTAGTTTACCAGAAGAAACTACTAATTCAGTTTATGCACCAGAAGAATATAGTGATAGAAGAGGTAGAAAAGGACCAGCAATAAAATTACCAGCTGAAAAAGAACCGGCAATGAAATTACCAGCTGGAAAAGAAAATGTATTTAAAGTTGGTCCAGGTGATTTATCTGTGCAAGAAGAATTTATTGGACCTCAGATTCAAGGTATAGTAAAACCCAATGACCCTATTTTAATTCCACCATCTGGTCAAATTAATCCATATATTAATGAAGTTATTAGTGAAATAAAATGTCCTAGATGTAAAACAAATACTAGAAATTTGATATTGGAACCTTGTAAAGATACTATATGTAATGTTTGTTTTGAACAATTATCTGAACCTAAAAGATGTCCTCATTGTTTAGAAAGAATTACAACAGCTTATCCTTTTATATTTGGAGGTAATACAAACAAAAACACCTACTATAAATCTAAATATCTCAAATATAAATCCAAATATCTTAAACTAAAAAATGGCAATTAGTTATTTTATAATTTATTAAATATTTTTTGTTGTCAATATTGACAACAAAAATTGTTATAATGAATAACAACATTTTTTAATAAATAAAAAATTAATAATATATTAGGCTATATTACTAATTTTTTATTTATTCTCTTAATTATATATAATAACAAATCTTTAAATGGTTTTGTAAAAAATTGAATTAAACACTAGCTAATAAATTAATATAGTAAGTTTATGCTGTAATTTAATAAAGATGAACAATATAATAAATATATATCCATTTACATCATATAGAGAAAAAATTTATATTAGTTCAGATGAGAATTTATCAAAACCAAATGATATAGAAAATCAAAATTATAAAGATAGTGACAAAGAGATTGACACACAACATTTATTAGTTAATAAAAAAGAAAAAGTTAAAACATTAAAAACTTATGCTATTGGATTTATTATAGCAGTATTAGTAATATTCCTAGTAATTTTTGGAATAGTTTATTTATAAAAAAATGAATTTATAAATGTAAATACATATTTATAATATGTTTAATATTTTAAAGAAAAATTCACCAATAATTCCATTATCTTCGAATATAAAAAATAAATCTGGTCTAGGTATAGGTGTAAAAAAATTTATAACAATAATTGGAGAAGAAAAAATAGTAAATGACGAAGTCATTCAAATTGAACAAATTTACAAAGAGTTAGGTGAGAAGGTAAAAATTGTATCAATTACTCCAACATCATTAGCATTAACACCAGACAATAAAATGCCAGAATGGCGTGAAAAACTATTAGAAGAAATAAAATCTGATAATTCGATAATAATAAATAAAAGTAAATTTATTTCGTGCGATGAAATAACTGATCTAAACAGATCTGTTCGTGCATTATCAAGGTTAACTCATCCAAATGCATTTATACTTGATAATAATTTAACTTCAGCTAAGGATTATGAAAAAAGCCAATATTATACATTATTAAATAACTGTAGTCAATTTAACCAAATATATCCTGGAAAAGCAAGTATCCAAGAGAAAAAAGAAATTTTAAAATTTTATTTAGAAAACTAAAATTTAATAAAGTAGGTTAAATAAATATAAATAATTATATTTATATCAAAATGAGTAGCCATTTACCAGATTTTAGTAAAATCACTGTTGAACTTTTAGAACAAATTTATTTAAGACAAATTGATGATGCAGTTAAATATAATGATTTAATTGCGTCTCTGGATCTTAATACACTTTGTTATGAAAATTGTTTTGAAGATGGTATGAAAAAAGATGCAGAAACAATTTTAGAAGATGTGCTTCTAGATTTAGATCAATTACATCCTGAAAAAGAGGTAA
>JACCEB010342409.1_pt1 | contig 11368 bp, 7 predicted proteins | sample 7454761 | NCBI WGS metagenome assembly JACCEB01 (sample SAMN15323454, study PRJNA562643) | freshwater metagenome | isolation source: river surface water | place: USA:Blue River Watershed | collected 2017-08-18 | reverse complement strand
CGCGGCCGAGCCGTCCAACCGGGCCTGGTGTTGCCCATCGGTTCCCCAAGTCGATGTGCCGCGGCTCAGCGAGTTGGAACTTTGTTCCAGCTTGACGCCCAAACGATAGGCATAGGCAAAACCGCCGTCGGTTTGTCCGTTGCCCTCTGGGCTGATCAGGTGCAGGCTGCTGCCCGGGGTGTAGTTGTCATCAAAACCTGCAGGCGCTTCGGCTTCTTGCCGGATTTGGACGCGGCTCTGACCCTGAAGGTGTTGCTTCAGGTCGCTCAGCAGTTTTTGCCTGATCGGGCGGGCATCGACGCTCCCTTGCTGGGGCGCGCTGTTGGGCAGGCGCATGAGCGCATCTTCCACGACCGCAGCCGGCAGCGGCCAATGCGTCATGGGCAGCGCCAAACCCGCATGATCCACCAACAGTTGCAGTTGATGACGTTGCTGCCAATTGGGGGTAAAAGGCGTGCTGGCGGGCGAGGCGGCGTGTGACATCGTCACACCCCAACTCAGAGCTGCTAAAAAAAGCCTGTTAAATCTCATTTTGAGATTCATTTTAAGGGCGCCTGAAGGCAAAATCGTTATATTCATCAGAGTCTAACAAAGTAATTTTTATTCTTCATTTCCATTAAACAATTAAATTTAATAAAATGCACAAATGATTTTCAGGAAAGCTCGCGTGGTTCAATCCTCAGTCACCCTTCAAACCGCGCGCATCACCGCTGCTTTGTCCTTGGCCTTTTGGGCCGGTAGTGCTTTAGCGCAAGTTGGCGCTGCTTCTCCCATGGGCGGGCTGGCACCCTTGGGTACCAATCCCTCTGCCTCTGCAGGTGCCAGCGCCATGCCTGGCATTCCCGTGATTCGTGCCAATGAACCCCCGCCCGGGGCCTTGGGTGCTCCCTTGCCGCCCGGGACTGCAGGTTTGCCAGGTGCGCCGGCGGGTGGGCCTGCGATCTCTGCATCCGGCCCCTCACAGCCTGGGACCAATCCCCTGGCGGCGGTGCTCGATGCGCCCCGCCCCAATGAGTTCCAGCGCTATGTCTTGGAAACGGCGGGCTACAAACTGCCTCTTTTCGGGCTTTCTTTCTTCGACAACCTGCAGTTTTCGCAACGGGCCACCAACAGTCCTTTGGGGGGGTTGGGTTTTGCCGCCATCGACCAAGCCCCAGTGAGCGGTGACTATTTACTGGGTGCCGGGGATCAATTGATCATTCGGGGTTGGGGTGCGATCGATCTGGATGTTCGCGCCAGCATCGACCGCAATGGTGCGGTGAACATTCCTCGCGTAGGCGCAGTCCCGCTGGCCGGGGTCAAGGCCGCTCAAGCCGAGGCGGTTTTGCGTCAAGCCATTGGCAAGTATTACAAAGATTTTCAGATCAGCGTCACCCTGGCCGGGCTCCGGGGCATCACGGTCTATGTGGTGGGGCAGGCTCGCCGCCCGGGCAGTTACACCTTGAGCGGGGTGTCGACCCTGGCCAGCGGCCTTTTGGCCACTGGAGGCCCCGGGCCCAACGGGTCGATGCGTCGCGTCCAGCTCAAGCGCGCCGGACAAGTGGTGCAAGAGTTTGATTTGTATGCCTTTTTATCCAAGGGTGAGAACTCTGGTGATGTCCGGTTGATCGACGGCGATGTGATCGTTATTCCTCCTGCCTTGGGCCATGTGGCGCTGGTGGGCAAGGTCAACAACCCGGCCGTTTACGAGGTCAGGCGCGCAGGCGAGACCTTGGCCGAGATCCTGGAAGTGGCAGGCGGTCTACCGGTGGTCGCCGACCCCCGGCGTGTCAGCCTGGATCGCTTGCAACCCGAGCAATCGCAACCCCGCCGTGTCTTGGACTTTGCACTGGACGCTGCAGGGCTGAAGACCCCGCTTCAAGCGGGTGACTTACTCACCGTGCAATCGGTGTTGCCCGAACTGGCTAACTCGGTCACCTTGCGCGGCAACGTGGCTCAGCCCACCCGACTGGCCTGGCGACAGGGCATGCGCGTGCGCGATTTGATCCCCAGCAAAGAGGCTTTGATCAGCCGTGACTCGGTGCGCCGCCAAAACGAAGCGCTTTTTGACACCGCTCAGGTGGTGCGTGCCCAGCGCGAGCGCGAGGCTATCCCGGAAGATCTGCAGGCCGACGCCGACTTGGAGCGCCGCCTGCAACGCAGCCAGCGCCTGACGGGACGAGGGGCGTGGGGCTTGCAGGACCCCAACGGGCAGGGCACCGCTCTGGGCGTGGCAGCAGGTCTCTTGAACACCCCGGGTGCTTCCGGGGCTCAGCCAGGGGGAGCTCAGCCAGGGGGAGCTCAGCCAGGTGCCCAGTCCGTTCAGGGTTTGGCCCTGGTCGATCGTGTGGGGCAATTGTTTGATGAAATCAATTGGGAATACGCGCTGATCGAGCGCATCCGCCGCGAGGACTTGTCGGTGCAGTTGATCCCTTTCAACCTGGGGCGAGTCATGGTGGACGCCAACCACCCCGACAACCAATTGCTGCAAGCGGGGGACATCGTGACCGTGTTCTCGGCTCAAGACATTCGCGTTCCGCTGGAAAAGCGCCGGATCATGGTGCGCATCGAGGGCGAGGTGGCCAGCCCCGGCATTTACCAGGCGCGGCCCGATGAAACATTGCCCGAACTGATCCAAAAAGCAGGTGGCTTGACCCGCAATGCTTACCTCTATGGTTCTGCCTTCTTCAGGGAAGAGGTTCGCAAATCGCAGATCGACAACCAGGCCCGTTTGCTGCGCCGCCTGGAAGCCGAATCGGCCACCGCCTTGGCCACGCTGAGTCAAAGCACGGGGGCGTCGTCTGACGCCAACCTGATGCAGGCCCGGGTGGCTGCGGCGCAGCAGGCCCAGCGGCAAGCGATCGAGCGTGTGCGTTCGCTGCGACCCGAGGGCCGCATCGCTTTGGGCCTGGAGCCCGTGTTGGACACCCAAGGCCTCAAGCTGCCCGGTTTGCGCCTGCAAAACGGCGATCGGCTCTATGTGCCCGCGCAGCCTGACTTTGTGTACGTGTTTGGTTCGGTCAACACCGAGTCGTCACTGATCTACAAGCCAGGCATGTTGGTCAGCGACTACCTGAAAATGGCCGGCATGGGTGGATCTGCCGACCGCAACAACGTGGTGCTGGTGCGGGCCGACGGCTCGGCAGCGTCTTCGGACAGTGGCTGGTTCGGGCGCACCATCCTGAACGTGCCGGTCATGCCCGGTGACGCCATCGTGGTGCCCGACAAAATCGATTTGGAGGCCACCTGGAGCACGGTGGTCAGAAACGCCCGAGACCTGACCCAGATCTTCTATCAGCTGGGCTTGGGCGCGGCTGCCATCCGGACCCTGCGCAACTGATCGGGATGCCGCATGAGTGATCTTCAAAACCCTGCATCGAACGTTGTCGAAGACGACGAGATCAGCCTGCTCGATTTGGCCATTTCGTTGGGCGAAGAAAAGAAAACCCTCTTTGCCTTGCCCACGCTCTTCGGTGCGATCGCGGTCGCCGTGGCTCTCTTCATGACCCCCATCTTCACCGCCAAGACGGTGATGATGCCGCCCCAGCAGCAACAAAGCAGCGCCGCCAGCGCGCTGGCCAGTCTGGGTGCCTTGGCGGGCATTGCAGGGTCAGCCGCCGGCATCAAGAGCCCGGACGAGATGTACGTGGCCTTTTTGCAGAGCGTGACTTTGCAAAACGCACTGATTGAAAAATTCAAGTTGCAAGAGCGACTCAAGGCACAAACTTTGTCGGATGCTCGCCTTGCCTTGAAGGGCATGGTACGCATTTCCGCTGACAAAAAGTCCGGCCTCATCTCCATCGAAGTCGATGACAAAGACCCCGACTTCGCGGCCCAACTGGCCAACGCCCATGTGGAGCAGTTGCGGCTGATGCTGGCCAAGTTGGCGGTGACCGATGCCCAGCAGCGCAGGGTGTTCTTTGAGCAGCAGATGCTCAAAACCCAAGACGCTTTGGCCCAGGCCGAGGCGGAGTCCAGGGCGGCCAAAGAAAGCTCGGGCATGCAAGTCACAGCCGTCATTGCAGAAGCAGGGGTGCGTGCCAGTGCCGAACTGCGCGCCCAAATCGCCGCGCGCGAGGTTCAACTGCAAGCCATGAGCCGTTTCGCGACCGCACAGAACCCTGAATTGCAACGCATCAGCAGCGAGTTGTCAGCCATGCGTGCGCAACTGGCCAAGCAAGAGCAAGGCGGTGGCGCTGACACCAAGGCCACCCCCACCCAACAAGCCGCCATCAAGGCCTACCGCGAGATCAAGGCCCGCGAGGCCATGATGGGCGTGCTGGTCACTCAATACGAGTCGGCCCGTGTGGATGAGGCCAAAGAGGGCCCTCTGGTCCAGCAGGTCGATGTGGCCACTGCGCCTGAGCGCAAATCCAAACCCAAACGCGCCATCATCGTGATCGTGGCCACGCTGGCGGGGTTATTCCTGGGGGTTTTGGTGGCGTTCATGAGGCAGGCCTTGAAGAAGGGCGCCAAGGATCCTGAAACTGCCGAGCGATTCAGTCAACTGAAGAGGGCATGGTCTTTGCGCTGATCATTTGTTTGGATTTTGACAAATAATTCGATATCATTGATTTTCTGATTTTTTTGGTGTTGCTCGATTGTGGTGATGCCAACGTGTTTTAACAGGGCCAGAGTTATGTGCCGCGCATGTTTCAAGCGTCATGACAGGGCGGTAGCGTGCAAAAAATAGTGATATCGGGTAGTTGAATTGAATCGATGAGCCTTGGCTCGATATTGGGGTTTAGCGGGCGAAATTTCTCATCAATTTTTCCTCTATCCACAAGGCTGCTCATAACGTAATTTTCATTTACCTATTTAATAAAACCTTTCAATAAGACGCTTGGCGCGTGATAAAAGCTTTTTTTAAGACAATACAAATAAAAAATAAATTGTTCTCCATGCTTATTAAGCCTTTTAAACTAAAACTAGCAATGAAATACTTCACCTCATTACTGATCCTTACTGCAATGCCAGCGACAGCTAATGCTTACTTCGATCCAGGCGCGGGAGCTGTGATGCTGCAGGTACTGATTGCTGCCGGTCTTGGAGTGGTATTGCGTTTCCGCGGATGGTTAAATTCATTATGGCGAAAGATTAAGGACTTGTTTCAGCGATGACAATTGGGGCTAGGCGCGCATCGTTCCACGATCCTGACGGCTCTGTCTTTATCGATGAAGATGTTGTATGGCGAGTGCTCACGCGGGAGGCGGGTGAGCGAGTTATGCGATTCTTAGCCACATCCGTAGCTCTCGATTTGCTTGCTCGTGCCGATATTCCGGCTACTGATGCCATAGAAGCGTCTCAACTAGCCTTTAAGTTCGATGCTGGGAGCGGTCAGCAATGGTTCCGACATGCGCGCCTGCCGTTTCTGAACTATCCCCACGAGTGGTTACCGGAGCAGCTAGTGGAGGCTTCTTTGGCCACGCTCAGGCTTGCACGGCTTCTGCGAGAGCAAGGTTGGGATATAAAAGACGGTAATGCACGCAATGTTATGTTCGATGGTCTTCGTCCTGTTTTTGTAGATTTCGGCTCCTTCGTCGAACGTGGAGACCACTCGCCTATTTGGCGACCGGCTGGGCAAATCCAGCGTCACTTTCTTTTGCCTCTGCTTGCTTACCTGCATCTCGGCCTTTCACCAAGTCAAATGTTGCTCGGTCGACCAGATGGAGTCAGCCACGAAGAAGCCTTCGCCTGCTTGCGTTCAAAGCGTTGGACTGATAGCCATGTCTTCTGGATGTGCGTGGTACCTGTCTGGCTTTCCAGCCCTCGGATGACTTTTGGGCCTCTGCGCGCTGGTTTGGGATTGGATAATCCCCAGCTATGTCGGGTTGCGGTGGACCGTACAGTGGATTCGCTTTACTCGCGGGCTCGTTCGCTGGCTGGGCGGCTCTCTGCACCGAAGTCGCAATGGGCAGGTTACCAGTCCACTCGTAGTCACTATGCCGAGGCTCAGCTCACGCTAAAGCGCGAGGCGGTGTCGCGCATGCTCCAGCGAACGGCTCCGAGGCAATTGCTTGATGTCGGCACCAATGGAGGTGAATTTGCTAATTTGGCAGCGCGCTTAGGGGCGAAAGTGGTTTCTATAGACCTTGACCTTGATGCACTGCGGTTGGCGCGGCAGAGTGCTCAAGAGCATAGCTTAGATATTCTCCATCTTCACGTGGACTTTACCTCTCCGACACCTGCAATTGGATGGGGAGGGGCAGAATGCCTGTCATTTGACGAGCGTGCACGCGGGTCTTTCGATCTTGTAATGGCCTTGGCAGTCATACATCATTTATTGGTTGCTGGACGTATTCCGTTGGAGGAGATTATTCAGCGATTGGCTCAATATACAAGGGATTATCTAATTATTGAGTATGTAGATACCAGTGACGAGATGTTCACCGCCTTGTGTCGTGACCGAGATAGTGATTTTTCTTGGTTTGATCGTAACTCCTTTGAGTCCGTCATCAGTTTGAACTTTACCGTAGTAGATCGAGTTGAGATCATCCCAGATCGACGCGCATTGTATTTATGTCAACGACTGAAGTCATGATTCGGCGCGAAAAAAGACGCCTCGCTTCAGCAGCACTAGCCTTAAGTGGATTGTGTTTATTACCAGCTTGGGATGCGATCTTGGTTTTACCTGGATCGGTCAGAACATGGGAGCCAGTGAGTTGGCTAATCATCGGTACGCTAGTTGCTTGGGTGCTTGCTGCTATGGGCATGGGAGTTTGGCCTAGGATGGGGGGGGCATGGCGAGCGCTTGCTGCAGGTGCGGTGGCTATCCTCTTAGCAGAAACATCCGCCTTTCTGTATGGAGATTTCAAGAGCACGCTGACCACCCAACTAGGGCCAAGTTACGTTTTTGTGCGCAACATAATTGCGGGACTAGTTGTCGTAATGATTTTCGCAGTCTGCGTGAGCGTTTGGCGTCTAGGGGTGCGGCAGGTTTTAGCAAAACTGACATCATCTCTTGGAATCTTGGCTCCGTTGCCGTTGGTACTAATGACTGCTTATTTTTGGGGTGTAGAGTCAGCCCCTAAAGAGGACGCTGCTGGAGCAATAGCGAATCGTGCAGTTGTAGTGCTTGTCTTTGATGAATTGGATGACACTGCCATTTCTGCAGACTTGAATCACCTCCCCAACTTTGCGGTACTTCGTAAAGTTGGGTTGAGTGCTACCCACATGTACCCGCCTGCAAACTACACCTCTGAGTCTTTGCCTGGTATGTTGACTGGAGAGGTTTTCCAGGAGGCCTTATATTCTCGCAGCGATGTGCATGTGCGGCACTTTGGTGAGTCAGTCTGGCACCGATTGAGCCTTCGAGGTAATCTTCTCAAAGACTCGACCGATCTAGGCCGGCGAACTGCATTAGTTGGATGGCACCTGCCCTATTGCACCTTTGTACCTCAATTTGTCTCGTGTTGGGATGATTCAAGGTACTGGGCGCCGGGTGGGGAGATTGGCTTGTCCGAATGGATGCTAGGACACAGTCGACTTTATAACATTTACGAGTCTTATCGCTTGGCAAGTCTGGCTGGCGATTTGCGGAATTATTCGCGAGAGTTCCTTGCATCTTCGCAGATGTACAGGCTAAAGAGAATTGGGAAAATCTACTCCGAGCAAAAAGAGCAACTTCTCAAGACGCTCGATAACCGAAGGCATGAATTGGTGTTCGCTCACTTGGCTTGCCCTCATCCCCCCTCGTTAGTGGGTGAAGAAGTAAATCAACTAGATATTTACGAGGCATATGCACGAAACCTGCGCGAATGTGATGGCCTTCTTGGTTCAGTAATGAGTCGTCTGAAAGAAAGTGGCTATTCGGAAGGCTATGCTCTCATTGTGACTTCTGATCATTGGTTTCGGGGACGGGACTGGCTGGATGCTGGACGTCCTTCGGAGGAGCCCTCTCATCGACGTAAGGTGCCATTTCACTTATTATTATCTGGTCAACAGAAATTTCCTGGTGAAGTTGATACGATCACTAATTCTCGAGTTCTTCGCCAATTTGTAGGTTCTGCAGCAGATGCCAAATTTACTTTGGACGATGCGCGTAGCATCCTTGCTCGGCAAGGAGACTCTCCAACCGCATTACGTAAATTTTAACCATTATCCATGAGGCTTTAACTCAGTTTGCGTTCAAATCATCACCAGACGAATGGCCTGAGAAGGCAGACCCAATGAAAATCGCCATTGCTGGAACTGGCTACGTAGGCCTGTCAAATGCCATTCTCTTGGCCCAGCACAACGAAGTCGTCGCGCTGGACATCAACCAAGAGAAGGTTGCACTGCTGAACCAGAAAAAGTCCCCGATAGAAGACAAAGAAATCGAGGATTTCCTAGCCAATAAGTCGCTGAACTTCCGCGCCACGCTAGACAAAGCGGATGCCTACAGTGGGGCAGACTACGTCATCATCGCCACCCCAACCGACTACGATCCTGAGACCGATTACTTCAACACCCAGTCGATTGAAGCGGTCATCAAAGACATCATGGTCATTAACCCAAATGCGGTGATGGTTATTAAATCTACGGTGCCCGTGGGCTATACCGCCAAAACCAAAGAGGCGCTTGCCGCGAAAAACCTTATCTTCTCCCCAGAATTCCTGCGTGAGGGAAAAGCCCTCTACGACAATCTCCATCCCAGTCGCATCATTGTTGGGGAGAAGTCAGAGCTCGCTGAAACCTTTGCCAAGATACTGCAAGAAGGCGCAATCAAACGGGACGTTCCCGTCTTGCTCACTGACAGCACCGAGGCCGAAGCAATTAAGCTTTTTGCGAATACTTACTTGGCGATGCGGGTAGCTTATTTCAACGAGCTAGACACTTACGCTGCCACACATGGCTTGGACACTCGCCAGATCATAAATGGAGTGTGCCTAGACCCACGCATCGGAAGCCACTACAACAATCCCAGCTTTGGTTACGGGGGCTACTGTCTGCCAAAAGACACCAAACAACTGCTAGCCAACTATCGCGACGTACCGCAGAACCTAATTCACGCCATCGTCGAAGCCAACACGACCCGCAAAGACTATATTGCAAACGAAATAATTCGTCGAAAGCCTAAGGTAGTTGGTATTTATCGCTTAATTATGAAAGCGGGATCCGATAACTTTCGTGCTTCAAGTATTCAGGGGATCATGAAGCGCATTAAGGCCAAAGGGATTGAGGTTATCGTATATGAGCCAGCGTTGAAGGAAGCCGAGTTCTATAACTCTAGGGTTATTAACGACCTAGAAGCATTCAAGCATGAAGCTGATGTAATTATCGCTAATCGCAAAACGGACGCCTTATCAGACATCTCCGATAAAGTTTACACGCGCGATCTGTTTGGTGGGGATTCTTAGTTCAGTACATTAAGTAAATAATGAATAAGTTAATAATTAATCCAGTCATTCTCTGCGGTGGCTCTGGAACCCGTCTTTGGCCTTTGTCTCGTACTGGTTTGCCAAAGCAGTTTTTGTGTTTGACTGGCAAGGAGAGCCTTTTTCAGCAAGCAGCCTCAAGGTTGGCAAACTTGGGCAGTACACATTTACACGTCGCTTCGCCCATTATCGTTACCGGTGAAGATCATCGCTTCCTAGCGTGCGAGCAACTTCGTGAAATTGGCGTTGAGCTTGGCACTGCGCTTTTGGAACCCCTGGGCAGAAATACTGCGCCTGCGCTAACGTTGGCAGCTTTGGCGGCCATGGAAGATGGCGCAGATCCTGTGCTGGTCGTCACTCCTGCAGATCAAGTCGTTGTGAACACAGAGGCCTTCACTTCTGCCATGCAACAAGCGATAGCAGAAGCTGCCAACGGTGCCATCGCCATTTTTGGTGTTACTCCGGATAAGCCTTCAACGGGCTACGGCTATATTCAAATCGCACAGCCTTTCCGAAGCGAAGCCGACGCAATCCAAATAGTCCAACGATTTGTGGAAAAGCCGGATGCTCTCACGGCTCAAAGCTACCTGAACGAAGGTGGTTACTACTGGAACGCAGGTATGTTTGTGCTCAAAGCATCTATCTGGCTTAGGGCACTTGAGCAATTCCGTCCAGATATATTGGGGGCGACACAGGTCGCCTGGCTCAAGCGCAACGCAGATGGCAAATTTGTTCGCCCAGGCAAGACGGAATTTAACGCCATCCCATCAGAGTCAATTGACTACGCCGCCATCGAACACTGTCCAGGTAGCAGTTTTCCCATTAAGATGGTCACATTAAATGCAGGGTGGAGCGACTTGGGTGCATGGGACTCAGTATGGAATGCGCTACCCAAAGACGTCCATGGTAATGCTCTCTTTGGTGATGTATTGACTGCAGGTAGCAAAAACACCTTGGTGCACGCCACCAGCCGATTGGTAAGCTTGGTGGGAGTAGAAAACTTGGTTGTGGTGGAAACGCCGGATGCCTTGCTGGTGGCTGATAAAACTCACTGCCAAGACATAAAGCTTATTGTAAGCCAGCTGCAAAAAACAAAACGCGAAGAACAGATCGCGCACCGAAAAGTGCACCGTCCGTGGGGTTGGTACGACATTATTGACGAAGGCGAACGATTCAAAGTCAAGCGCATCTTGGTTAATCCCAGTGCTAAACTGAGTTTGCAAAAGCACCATCACCGTGCTGAGCATTGGATTGTTGTGTCAGGTACCGCTGAAATTACCAAAGGTGATCAAACTATTATTCTTAGTGAAAACCAATCTACTTATATACCACTTGGGGAAGTTCATAGATTAGCTAACCCAGGTAGCATACCGTTAGAAATAATCGAAGTGCAGTCGGGGGGGCTATCTAGGTGAGGACGATATCGTCCGCATTGAAGATAACTATGGGCGATAACCGTTTTAACTTGGCTAGTGCAGGTTTGCGCTAAGTACGTCTATGGGTATTGATGCATGACATTCCCGATTATATTAATATTGGCCGTTTTCGATGGAGCTTCTTTCCGCAGTACATCTTAAGGTGATTTTTGTGCTGCTAAAAATACCTACGCCGCAACCCGTATTATTTGATGAAATATTTTATTCGTGGTTATATGTTCGAACTCGGCTATATTTATAGTTTATAGCTTAATAATGCAAGTTCTGGACCTATTATATGAATGCATGGGTTTAATAATTCCTGATCAATCTTCAAAAACAAAGAAATTTATCTATGAAAAAAGCATTTATTACAGGCGTAACCGGTCAAGATGGATCCTATTTGGCTGAACTTCTTTTAGAAAAGAACTATGAAGTTCATGCGATAATAAGAAGAAGCTCTGTATTTACTACGCAGCGTATTGAGCATCTGCTGCTGCATCCAAACTTTAAAACATATCATGGGGATTTGACAGACTCATCAAATCTGCACTCTCTTTTATCGCGAATAGAACCAGATGAGATCTACAATTTAGGTGCGCAATCACATGTTGCAGT
>JACCEB012122403.1_pt1 | contig 11369 bp, 16 predicted proteins | sample 7454761 | NCBI WGS metagenome assembly JACCEB01 (sample SAMN15323454, study PRJNA562643) | freshwater metagenome | isolation source: river surface water | place: USA:Blue River Watershed | collected 2017-08-18 | reverse complement strand
GTATCGAACTTGCCGAATCGGGCGAATACGAGTGGATCGGCGGCGAGTACAAGGTGGGGGGCACCGTTTTTCGAAACGTGAAATACCGTGTTTTTAGTGCTTTCAAGTACGACGACACTTTACTACTCCCACCCGATAAGAAGTCATGTTGGTCGCGGGTGTACGAATGGATCGTAGGTCCTCCGGTCGTTCAGTTTGTCCGTGTGTCATTTGATGTGTCATTCTCATAAGCACCCAGACTGAATGTACAGCATTGCACGATCGACATTCGAGGCGTCGGGGCAGAGATATTCCGCACAACCTCGCGCGTCACGGACGGCACCGAGGCGCAAACGGTCCGTTACCCCACAAATGTCTTGGATGGCCATCCACAACCCGAGGGCGTCTTTGGTTTCGCAGAACTCAAGTGCGCAATACTTTGCAACCGTTCCAAGCTCGTTGTCGGCAATCGGCTCGTTGGCACCGATGTTGATTCCGTACGACATCATAAACGCAAGACACGCCAGAAGAATCCGCATCTTGTATTTTTAAAACTGCAAAAAGGAAATTCCCACGCCGGGAGTCGAACCCGGGTTGTTCGGGTGAAAGCCGAAAATCATAACCGTTAGACCACGTGGGAGTATGGACGGAAGGGGTAGGCGAAGGACGAGAGTTTTGCGAGCTATTTAAAAGTTTCTTTCACGTTTTTCGATTACGCCGTCGAAATACGCACGGACCCGTTCGGACCCGATGAGATACACACATGGGTACACTTTCTTGAACCATCGCGGTGTGGAGTACAGATACGCTCCGGCGTCGTTCCCGACGTGTCTTGCGTGGATCTTGGTTCCGCAGAAGACCTCGTCGGCGTCCAGTTGGAGCAGATGGTTCCCTGCGAGAACCAAACGAAGTTGGCAGTCGATGGCGATCCGCACAGCAGCTTGTTCGAAGGACTCCCCGGGATGCGCGACCTCCAGCACGGACTGTTGTTCGTGAAACGGAGGCGGGTCGTGGTGCAAGTCTCCGGGGACGTTGTGTCCGACGGCGAGCGTCAAGCCCCAGTCGTGCAACACGAGTTTGTCGTCGCGCAGCATGAAATTGGCTCGTTTCGTGTCGATATGATACAAACCGAGCTCGTTGAACGCCTCGATACAGTCGAGCGCTTCGTCGATGCGCTCGTCGAATTCTTCTGCGGAGATATCACGCGCCCGTTCGTACACGAGAAAGTATTTGTGCGTCGCCGTGTAAAACGCGCCTGCGCAGCGAAGTGTGAGATCGGGGCGTAATTGCAGAGCGAGTCCGTGCGCGATAACCTCCGGCATCCAGCGTGCGTAGCCGTCGTAGAGGCCGCAGACCCGTTTGATCACCCACGGACACTTGTCATCGGTGTACACGAATGTCGAGCGGGTGTTGAAAATCGCGCGAACGTCTTGGATCCCGAAACGTTCGCGGAGACCGTTTTCGCTGTCGACCCGTTCGATTTCGATGGGTGTCATGTTTTCTTTTAAAAGTTCAAAGCTTCGAAATGTAGAACTTTTTAGGATTCGAGAGACCTCCCAACTGAAAAATTGTATCGTGTATAACAAAAGAAAACATGAGCTGTCTCGTTGCGGATTTTCACACATTCTTCGGTCGGTACCGAAAACGACATCCCCGTGCGAGTCCGCAGAGGATCGCGAAAAAATACGAACTCGCCTTCGGAGTCACCTTCTACCCGCCAAGGGGGCGGCTGGTCGCTGACAAGATTGTGTACCACTTCTACAGTTTGGTGGCCGAAACGCTCGGTGGCCTCTGGGACCCCCAGAAAAACAAGTCGGAGCCCGCTGCAGGAGAATTTCACGACGCGTTTCCGGAGATGAACGAAGAAACCTTTGCGTACAACGCCCCGCTTGAAATCGCACATGCGGCCACTCGAGATCTCGTGGGTTCGCTGCGGAAGTTCGTGGGAGACCGCAAGGCGGACGAGCCTGTTGTTACGGAAGACATGGTCCTCGATGAAATGATTCGGAAGATTCCGCAGAAATTCAAGGATCGTACAAATTTGATGGCGAAAATCGAGCGGGTCTTGCGCAACGAAAAAGGCCCCGTGAAGAAATGGTTGCGAGCCTTGACGACGTCGGTGGCCGCGGCGAGACGCAAACAGTTCCCGACTGCCAACCCGCCTTTGATGGTAAACTTTCATGTAACCGGACGGACAATGACGTACGTGATCGTGCAAGAGACCTACGAATACTTGATGAGACATCGTGATCGCGGCAATTTGTACACAAACTCGGTGTACTCCCTGTTGGACTTGTTGAATCACGAGCACGTCATGGGTCCGGCGTACGCTTATCTCATGAATTTCGAAAATACCACGTACATGATCATGGGAGAACGCCACACGTCTCATGCATGCATCGCACGCGACCCGCGCGCAATGACGGCGTACAAGCTTTTCGTCGACCTGTCGAACGCGCTCCCGCACGTGCTCTTCGACATTTTTCTCGAAAACGGCCCGATCGCAATGGAAGCGCGCACGCCCCGGGTGCGAATCGATAACGACTTCAACGACTGCTTCTTTTTGGCGAACGACATTTTCACATATGGCGTGTTGTCCACCCACCAAGTGCCGGAGAGCATCCAACGCAAGTACGGAAGTATCCCCGAGTTCCAACAGATCCTCACAACGCCTCCGGGACCATTGAAGCTGCATGCGATCCGTGCATTCCTACAGACCCTCACGGGGTCAAGTCGGGAAGAGTTCAACCCGTTGTCTGTTGCCGCGAATCTTCTGTCGGTCTCGAAGAACTACTTCTTCTCCCTCATCCCGAGCGATTCCGCGTGGCGGTCAGACCGCCTTCCGAACGTGCGCGTACATGTGGCGGACTTGAGAAACAATGAGCGTACCCCCGAGTTTGACGAGGAAATGAAACACACGGGTGATCTTATGCACCGCGCACTGGGTCTCGATATGACAGACTGGCGAAGTGGAGGAAGCATTCTTTTCTCAGAGCCTCGCATGTTGCGCCAAACCGAATCGAAAATGAAAATGATCCATGTCAACTTTCTGACCTCCAAGATTCGTTTTGTGGACACGGAGGCGACGCCCCCCGCAGTAACCGATGTGGACATGGAACGTGTATTTAATAAGGGTATCCAAAAACTCATTTCCGAACGTGGCCCGCAGTTCGTCCGACGGGTTCATGAAATTTTTCAAAGATTGTCAGATTCCCTTCGAGACGAAATTCGACGATTGGTACTTCAAGAAAATCCAATGGCAGCACTCAGGCTGACGCCCGAAGAGATGGACATCGAGGCCGCGGCCGACCTCAACTTCGAATACAGCGTGATGCTGACCGATTACTACACCGTGCTTCGCATGATCCGTCCGAGTCTTCGGGGAGGACCCGAAACGAAGCGATGTGTGTGCTTCTACGGAGGCGACTTACACGCGCGCCACATCGCACACGTGCTGTTGAATCTCGGTGCCGAATTCCAACCCCTGCCGGGGTCCCGGACAGCCGGGGAGCTGAGTGGTCCTATTGACTACGGTTTCACGAGTTCCCTGTATGCATCCACCGACACCGCGCGCCACCGGATGTTACTCCAACCGATCCTCCGAGAGCTCGGCGTGGCCCGAGGGGGATCGTCGGTCGCTCATCCGCTCGCGGACGAACGGGATCTTCCGTTCGCTTTCCAAGACGAGGACGTCGAAATGGTAGAAATCATCCGAAACTATTACGGCGTGGTGGACGAGATCAAGTCGTCTGTAATCAACAACGCAAGAGATGCCACGGAGTGCATGCGACACGTCGAACGATGTCTGGGCCTCCTCGAAGGACTCCGCGAAATCATACTCCGGACGGTACCGCGTGAGAACGTGACTCGCGCTCTGCTCATCGCGAAAGCTCTTGTGGGCCAATTCGACATTGTCACGAGACTCTTGTCAACCGAACTCAGCACTGACCCAGATATCCACCAAGCTACCGAACGTACCATGAACACATTCACCACCCGGCTCGCGAAACTCGCGTTAGATCTTCGACAGTAATCTGTCGTCCCCCGCGAGTCGAGAGTGTTGCCAACTTTCGCAGACAAACAATTGCGAAAACAATCAGTGTCGTTACGACCAAAATGTGCACAATCGCAGCGGCTCGGTCAGCTCGCAGAAAGGACGCCTTGTGAAATAAATCAAACTCTTCGCACATGTTGGAGAACTTGCGAATGAGAACCTCCGTGGAACACGAAGGCGCATTCGAAGACGCAAATGACCACTTTTGATCAAAGAGCAGCGGAATCGTGCAGTATTGATGCTCGCTGCTCAACAAGCTGTTGATCCACATGTCCACGTGCGGTATGTCGCGCTTCTTTTGCAACTCGTGCGGTGCCGCGTTGACAATTTGTTGCATCCCCGCGCGAGACAAGCAATACGCGTGCATGAGCACGCCGTGGAACCGCACGAGCGACTTGGTGTTGCCAGCGGGTTCCTGCGCCCCCATGAACCGAAAAAAACCCGGGAAATCTTTGAAATCGCGCATACAGAAGTATCCAAGCTGGACTCGCTCCCAGCTCGGATTCGTCCGAATGAACTCCGCGACGTCCCGGACCGTCTGGAGGTTGTACGACACCGTCGGCATGACGTCGTCCTCGAAAATAAAAACGCTGTCGAGCCCGCGCGCAAGCCCGATTTTACACACCTCCACGTGCGACTCGAAGCACCCGTACCTGCCGCCGTGCGGGCTTCGCTTGGCCTTGTAGAACTCGAACGGGATCCCGAGGTCGTCCATGAGTTTCGTGACATAGGCGTGGCGCTCGTGCGCGTCCTCGAGCGTGATCACGAAAATCGCGCCAAACGCTTCCGACCAAACTTGTGTTGGGTTCATTTTGTTTTCTGGGACGCCGCGAAAAAAAAATTTACTTCGGCGCCGTAAAATACACAACCCCCGCGAACGCCATCCCCGTTAACGCGTCCGCAACATTGTGCTGTTTCGTGAAAAGAATCGACAACACCACGAGAACCGCAATCAAAACCCACAGAAGCGCGAGGCCCGGATACATTTTGCTGAGCACCACGGAGCACAGAATCGTGAAGAACGTGTGCCCGCTCGGCGCCGCGTTGAACGCATTGTCCTGCGCGTACAGCAGTTTCACCAGCTTCGACCACACGTCGTCCGTCGTGATCGCGGGCCGGTCGACCCGTGTGGGCCACACGAGATACACAATGCACGACACGACGCTCGCGATCACAATCTGCCAGTTGAAGTGCGCAGCAACGTCCGCGCTCGCGCGCGTGTTGACCACGTAAATCGTCACGAACCAGTACAGAATGCTCGCGAGATACGGGACGATAAAAACGGGCACGAACGGGATCTTGCGGTCCACCGGAAGCTCCAGACTCACCCCGTGCGTGACCGCGCGATTCACAGGGATGTACAAGAACATCGACAAAATCACCGCAACCGCCGCAAACTGCTTCTGCTTGTAGGACAGTGCCATTGTGTTTTTATTCTTACAATCGAGATTTTTCGTTCTTCAAACGCCCGACGAACCGCACGGTAAAGTACGTGTCCGCGACCAAACCCACCACGGCAAAAATGGTCAATAGTATTTCCACAAATGTCTTTTGCGGAATTCTGAGAAAGTAGTAACTCAGAAGCGCGAAACACGGAATCGCGAGGACGTCCGCATAGTTCTCAACGTGATCAAACATTTCTTATTTTGAAGATGTGCTTTTACATTTTTTCCACAGGCGCGTTCTTGAGCACCCACGAGAACCCGTGATTGTAGCTTTGGATGTGATGCATCACGCCCGCAAAGTCCGCGGCCAACTCCATGAACAGCGCGTCGTCCATCGGCACACGGAGCACGTCCGGCCCGTACGAGTCGCGCGCGGTCAAATACGTTTGCACGAGCTGTTGCACCGCGGAGATGACGCTCGCAAAGGGACCCGTGTTCAACCCGAGAAGAGCGCCCAGAGACAACATGTTCCGCACCGCACTCTGCTTCGAAAGATAGTCGATGATCACAAACGGCACGTTCGAGGACGCGAGATACTCGTGCGCGTAAATTTCGCCGTCGCACAGAAGATCGCCGTTGATTCGGTGCAGCCCGAAAACAAGAGGAATGCTGCACGACGCAATCACCGCATCAATGACGCGCACGTGCGGTGTAGTCACCCAGTTGTACACACACGGCGCGCACGACTTCACGTCCGTGACCACCACGTCCAGCCGCTGGCCCCGACGGAGAAACAGGTCCTCGAACGTTTCGTCGGACTTGTCCGCCAACAAAACCCGCACCGCGCTCTCAATTCCCGCCTTTTCCACACGACGACCCGCAAGACCTTCCAGACACTGCACGAACCGGTCGTAGACGACGTTCGTGTCCCCCGCAGACACGTACGCTGCCGCGATCATCGCGCCCATGCTCGCGCCCGCAAGAGCCCCTCGCGCCTCCAGGTGACCCGTCGTTCGCGCGTAGGCCGCGTACACCCCAAAGGTCTGGATCGCGTTCTGCCCGCCACCGCACAGAAACACCGGTCTGTCCGCGGGGTCGAACGGTGGCACGGCGCGTTTGGGTCCGGGCGTACGCACGAGCGACTTGCCCATGAACCAACGAACCATGTGCACAAATGGAAGGATCCCGTCATCACCGACGGCGTCGAACGTCGAATCGCACGACACAACATCGTCGCCAAGAGGAAGCTTGTGGATCCGCACGAGCGACAAGTCGTACGCGTCGTCTGCAATCGGAAGCGTGTCCAAAGGAAGAGCTTGCACGGCGAGGTCGTAGACGTCTTGGCCCGTCATGGTTCCGTCGAGTTTCAGCTCGGTCCCGTGGAAAAAGATGCGGTGCTTCGAGAACACGCGGTCGCTGAGGTCGCGCATGCCCGCCGCAAGACGTAAAATCGGCACGAGCGTGCTCCGACACGTCGCGTGAATCTCGCAGGGCGCGTCGGGGATTTCGGACGGAGGCACGTGCAAAACGATCATTTTTATAAAGTAGTTCAAATGAATTTCATAGCAAGGAGATCATCGTCGGCTTTCATAAACGTGTCGGGCACGTGGACGAAACTCCCCGGGACCGTTCCGTTGCGCGACAGCAGACCGCGAATCGTGCCGGGGTCCTTGGTTCCGAACGGGCCCTGGACGTTTTTCTTGATCCAGTCGACACTCACCTGCGCCGCATCGAACACGACCACTGAAACTTGTCGGTTCGCGATGCTGTCCACGGCGCTGTCGTAGTGTGGAGACGTTTCCATGGTGTTGTAAATGAACCGTGCGACGTCCCGTGTCATGTTCATCTGGATCACGTTCGTGACCGGTAAGAGGTTGTCGTTGAGCATTTCGACCACGTCGAGCGTGTGCGCAACGTCCTTCACAAGCATGTACATTTTTTTGCTCCAGATGTAATTAAAAAAGATGCCAGAATTCAACACGGGTCATTTTGTTATGCACCTGGAAAAGGTCGTAAAGGACGCCGAGAAAGACAGCCAGAACCTCAAAAGCCTCGTGCGGATGCTCACGTTCCTCGCAAACACCAAAGAATCCGCACCCTCCAAACTCCTCGGTTCACAGATGATGTCGTTTGTCAAGCTCGCACTCCAATCGCATAGCAGGTACAACACCGAGGACTTTACGCACCTGGTACAGGCGGTGGCGAGAATCAACAGCTCGTTTGCAAATACGTTGGCGCACGACCAAAATTTGGTCCCCGTACAATAAAACGACGAACATGGACGCCGCCGCGCAATTCGCCAAGAACATCGACCGGGGCCTGCTGCTCACGCGCGACCGTCAGCCCGAACTGTACCCACTGCTCCTCCATCCCGCCAACATCAATTTCGTGCGCACAGAAATCGCACGACGCATCGACCACCTTCGTCTCCGCGTCGGCGACGAAGATTTCGTTCAGATCTCCATCGAACTCCTCGGGAAATGGCTCGATATGCCCGAGAACGATTTCAGCTCCGTGTCGCACTCGCTCAGCCGCGTGAACGAAGCGTGGGTCCACGAGTTCGCGCGGCGCGTACAGGCCAACGTCGGATCCACCGCCGTGTACCAAAAGATGTTCGTGCAGAACCACGGCGTCGCTCAGCCGTCCGAGGCGCCGAAACAGGAGTTCACGCGCAACCCCAGGAAACATCTCGAGTACGCTCCGGGATTCATGGCAAACACAATCGCGTGACCCATCCAAGTCCCCGCAAGTGCGTACACAACCTTCGAAAACCACGCGCGATACTTCAGACGCCGGACGTTTTCCACAAAGAGCTCCACGGCGTTCATTTCGAGTAACCGAGATGAAGCGCGCTAAAAACGCGCCGCGCCTCGGCCGCGTCCGCGAACGTGCCAAATTCGAGTGTCTCCACGTTCTCACACGGACCCATGTGGATGTGACAGTTGCGCGGATTGTCCGCCGCGATTTCCGTCGTGTCCACCATGAACACGTGCGGCTGCGGAGACATCATGTACGCATTCTCCAGAAAATGTGAGAAAATCAACGGACTCCATCTCGATCGAATGTACCTACGAAGTCGACTCGTAGGCGTGTTCGCAGGCACAAGAATTACCAAAGCTACAGCCGACATTTCTTTTTATATGCATGGTTCACACAAAAACATAAGGTTTCCCGACGACAACCGAATCGCCAACAAAACTCGTGACTTTACTGCACATACAACGTGAAGCCGAGGCCGTTCGCGTCCCACTCGCGCGTGACCGTCGCCTTCGCGTTCACAACCGATGCACCAGGAAACACAATTTCGCCGTCGGTGATCCGAAGGTCCGCAGAGTTGTACATCCTTCCGCGAAACTTGACAACGACATACAGCTCGTCGACCAAGTAGTCCCGCAGCTCCGCAAATGTGATCGTCTCCGACATCTTTTTCGTCTCAAACTCCAATGTTCCCTATCCCAACTTCGGATCCGTAAAAAACGAGTAGATTCCTACACACCCCCGTGGGGGGGGGAGGGGGTACGGACGAAAGGTCAACAGGTACGTACCTCATAACAAACAAAAACATTTCCCAAAAAATGAACGCCCCTTCGACGCCCCGCACGACGCGCACGATTCGCACCCCCGCGCGTCCTCAGCGCCCCGTGCGCACCGAACGTGCCCAGAATCTCCACATGTCCCGCGTGAACACCATCCGTCCCCGTGCACTCTTTGTGGAAAACAATTAACTTTAAAAAGCGGATAAAAACCCAGACCGTCGCCCGCGAAAAAAATCATCACTACACATATTAATAAACACAAGAATGAAGATCTCGCCTCTGCTCCACACAACGATTATCTTTGCGGCATTCTGGTTGATTCTGGGTATCATCGGGTGGCGCGCGAATAGCATCGCGATGCTCGGGTGGTCGATTCTGTTCATGTACCTCACCGTTGTTCTCTTCAACATCTGGCTGATGATTACACTCTGGCAGGCCATGGGCAAGACCAATGGTTTTGTGAAAGTGATTGTGCTCATCATCGGAGGTCTTGCGATTTCCGCGCCGGAGATCATCGGGATGCTGTGGTACACGCTTGCCGTCTCCGCGAAAACCTTGGAGAATGCTGCGAGCAACTGGGAACAGCCGAAGTAAATTAACATCGATCTCAAACGATTAGCAAAAATGCAGACAGTGTTCCCGCGCGGACGGTACTGGATCGGAGACATTGCCTGTGTCATGTCTCCCGAAGTTCACGATCACTGGGAGCAGCACGAAGGCTGCGGAGACGGTGTCTTCGCATGCAATGGACACTCTTACGCTCTCTGCTCGACCACCGTCGGCGACGGATGCTTCCGCTCGAACATCGACGTCGACTTTTTCGTCGACACAGGAATCCTCGGCGTGATCCCCGTCGAACTCACGGACCCCTCCGTGAGCGAAGAGTACACGTTCGGTTATTTTGTGGACGTTACACGCGAGCTCACGTTCACGTACGAACCCGACTGCGGCAAGTTTGTCTTCGTCTACGACGACAAACTCATCGAAATCTACAACCACGGTTACCCCGACGACGACTCCGACGACGACTTCGAGCACGACGAATCGGACGACTCGTGATCATAACGAAACGTGCTTCCGTCCGGGTCGAACGAATCTACGAGAAAAACTACAACCACACAAGACTACTCGGTAAGACGCCATAAAAACGAAAATGCAACCATTCACACTGTATGAACACAACGTCGTACTCGAACACCTTCGGTTGTATCCGACCCAAGATGTACGACATTGGTCCGTCGTCCCCGACGAGTGGCTTCTGGATTCCGGATGGATCCATTCCACCAACCGACTGCGCGTCCAGCGACGACTCGCGAACCAACAGCGCGTGCGCTACGAGTACGGACTCGACGGACTCGCACTCGAGCCCGACGGAACCTTCCACGGACTCCAGGCGAAGATGTACGAGCCCCGACAGCAACTCACGGCAAACGACCTCGGCACATTTCTCAGCGCTGTGTACAACCGCCTCCTCGTCAAAAATCCCGCTTCCAAGGGACACCTGTACCACACCTGTGGACTCCAGGTCGACCTGCGCGACGATCTGCTGCACGCTGGACGCATCATCTGCCATCGGTTCGCACCCACGGGCCCCGTCGTCCCCGTCCCCGCCGTCGATGTCGACGAGTCCACCTTCGTCCTCCGCCCGTACCAACGCGACGCCATCACGGCCCTGCGGGAATTCTACGAAGACCCCGACGAGACCGTCGGAGTTCTGACAATGCCGTGCGGCACCGGAAAGACCTTGACGGTGTCGCAATGGCTGCGCGGCATTATGTGCGACATCGTCATCTACGTCGCGCCACTGATCGCCCTCGTCGACCAGAACGCGGAGCGCATCGGGAAATTCCTACCGACGCACGAACACGTCCGGATCCATTCGGGCCCGGGCGGAACGACGGACCTCGAGCGTATCGACCACGTGCTCTCGACCGCCGAACGCGTCTTCGTCGCAACGACCTTCGACTCCTTCCGCGAAATCATCTGTCAAATAGACTTCGCGGACCAAAACGTCGTCGTCGTGATCGACGAGGCGCACGACTTCAACGGACTCGACGAGATCGACGGATTCCCGAAGGTCGCACTCGTGACCGCGACACCGCCGTCGGCGTTCGAGGACGTCGCGTCCGAGATCTTCACGTACAAACTCGGCGACGCCATCGCGGCGAAACACGTCTGCGACTACAACATCTGGGTCCCCGACGTGGAATCCACGATCCCCGACGAGCTCGAACGGATCTCGCACGATGCCCTCGCGCCCAAGGCGCTGTTCATCGTGAACAACATGCTGCTGAAAGGCGCGCGGCGCTGCATCGCGTACCTCTCGACGCACGACGAGGTCCGTGCGTTCCGCGAGCTTCTCCAGATCGTGGCGCACGACTACCACGGTCTTCCGATCTGGACCGACGAGATCAT
>JACCEB011064818.1_pt1 | contig 11372 bp, 12 predicted proteins | sample 7454761 | NCBI WGS metagenome assembly JACCEB01 (sample SAMN15323454, study PRJNA562643) | freshwater metagenome | isolation source: river surface water | place: USA:Blue River Watershed | collected 2017-08-18 | reverse complement strand
ATCAAAGCCAACCGGACGAAGAATTAGCGCCAAAAGCACCAACAACATCGCAAAATAAAATCCCGAGAAACTTACGGCGTAAACATGAGGCCAAGCGGCAAAAATTGCGCCACCGCCCAAAATAAACCAAACTTGATTACCGTCCCAAACCGGCCCAACAGAGTTTAAAACAACGCGACGCTCGATGTCTTTTTTGGCGACAAAAGGAAGTAAAATTGCCACGCCCAAATCAAATCCATCCATAATTGCGAAGCCAATTAACAAGATGCCAAGCAAGACCCACCAAATGATGCGCAATACTTCGTAATCAAAAAATTCAATCATTAGTGACTTCCTCCCAAAATTTTAGACGGACCCATTTTGATGTATTTTTTCATCAAATAGACATCAACGATAAGCAATGAGCTGTAAAGAACGATAAAACCAATCAAGCTCGCTAGAACACTGGAGTGAGAGACCGAAGAAACGCCCATAAAAGTCGGCAAAATTCCTTCGATAACCCAAGGTTGACGACCATATTCAGCGACAATCCAGCCAAATTCGGCAGCGATCCAAGGCAGCGGTAACGAGTAAAAACAAATCTTAAGCAACCAAGTTTTTTTGAAGTTGCGCTTGACGTTCATTTGATAAAAAGCGGTGGCAAAAAGAATTATAAAAAACATTCCCAGCCCAACCATTACACGGAACGCCCAAAATAAAGGAGTTACATGTGGCGCAGTGTCAAAAGCAGCTTTTTTGATTTCGTCGTCAGAGGCATTTTCGATATCGTCGCGATATTTTTTCAAAAGCAAGGCGTAGCCAATATCTTGAAAATTCTCGCTCAAATAAGCCTTGTCTGCTTCGGGGTTTTTGCTGGTTTTGTTGCGCAGATTTTTCAAAACCAAATATTGAGAAATGCCGTTTTTTATTCTGGCTTCTGAATTTTTAATTAACTCCTTAATGCCAGGAATTTCTTTGTTGGTTGAACGAGTTGCAATCAAACCAAGCGCGTAGGGAATTTTAACTTCATACTCATTTTGCTGGGTTTGTTGATTGGGAATCGCAAATAAAGTTAAACCAGCAGGAGCCTCTTCCGTTTCCCACATGCCTTCTATTGCAGCGAGCTTCATTTTTTGATTTTCGCCAGCGGCATATCCGCTTTCATCACCGAGAACAACCACTGACAAGGCCGAAAGTAGACCGAAAGCTGAGGCTACAATCACTGAACGACGAGCAATTTCGAGGTTGGATTTTTTAAGCAAATAATAGCAGCTAATCGACAAAACAAAGATCGCGCCAGTAACGTAGCCAGCGCTGATGGTGTGAACGAATTTTGATTGAGCGACGTCATTAAAGAAAATCTCCTTAAATGAATCGAGTTCCATACGCATGGTTTCGGCGTTGAATTTGGCGCCAACTGGATGCTGCATCCAGCCATTAGCAATCAAAATCCATAACGCCGATAAATTAGTGCCGATTGCCATCAGCCAAGTGACCATCAAATGCTTTGCTTTCGACATCTTGTCCCAGCCAAACAAAAACATGCCGACGAAAGTTGATTCGAGGAAAAACGCCATCAGGCCTTCAATTGCCAGCGGAACGCCAAAAATATCGCCGACGTAATGCGAATAATAAGCCCAGTTAGTTCCGAATTGAAATTCCATGGTGATGCCGGTGGCAACGCCCATCGCAAAATTGATTGCGAACAACTTGCCCCAGAAACGCGTGATGTCTTTCCAGATTTGCTTTCCGGTCATCACATAAACCGACTCCATAATTCCAAGAATAATGGCTAGACCGAGAGTCAACGGCACAAATAAAAAGTGATAAATGGCAGTAACTGCAAATTGCAAACGGGAGATTTCGACCAATCCTAAATCCATGGCTGACTTACTTTGTGATTATTTGTTCAAGGTTTTGTTGTCGTTGTTCTTTAGTCATTTTGTTGCTGAAGAAAACGAGATAAATCGCGGTTAAAAGTAATAATTTTATTCCGAGCAAAATTGTGACTTTGCGATAAAGCCCGTCGCGTTTTTTAACGCGGAAAAAAATTACTAAGTAGATGATGTAGCCCAGGTAGAGGCTGATTAATCCGTGCATAGATTTTTAGTTACTACCTGGGCGCATTTTGCTCAATTAGACAAGTGATTTAGCTAGAAACGATATCCCAAACCAACACCAAATAGCCACGGATCAACTCTAACGTTGGCGCCATAGTTATTATTTGCGGCATCTGTCGCAATCACGTGGGTTTTTAAGAAAATCTTTTTGACGTCAAAGTTGATGCTAAAACGTTCGTCAATCATGTAATCAAAACCAGCCTGAAAGGCATATCCCAAGTGATTTTGATATTTAACTTTAGTCACGGTTTCGCTTGGCGACTTAGCTCCGTAAAAAATCGTATAATTCAAACCAGCGCCTGCGTAAGGTCTAAAAGTTCCTTTCGGGTTAAAATGATATTGCGCGACTAAAGTTGGTGGCAGAAGTTTTACCGAACCAAGACTGGCAGATTCCCCCAAAGCTGATCCACGCAACGAAACATCGTGACGACTCGTTCCAAGAACTAATTCGGCTGCAAAATTTGGCGTAAAAAACTTAGTAATATCGAGCTCAGGAATTTGATCCGAACCAATGGCCACATTTCCCCCAAGATTGTTGACGGTGCCTTTGGTATCAGACTTAACGTAAACTGCGCGACCTCGCACAAGCCAATCATAATTTTCTTTTGCCTGAACAACTTGCAGATTTATTGCCATCAAGGCGATTGACAGCAAAGCTGTCTTCAATTTTCCTTTCATTTTCGAGAATTTGATTAAGTCCTCTAAACCAGATGTTTAGATGCGGCCAATTTCTATTTCGAAAAATTGATGTAATTGACCAAAGTCAAGAAAGCTGCAAATCAAACGAATTAATAAATGAACAAAAGAGCTATTGAGATCGTCGAAAAAATTAGATCTTTGGAAATTTTTGCCGATCTAAATTCTATTATTTTAAGCGAAATTGCTGATTCGGCGAGAATTTTGAATTTTAAAAAAGGCAAAGATTTGTTTGCGGCAGGCGATGAGTCTGGCAATTTTTATTTGGTGATCGATGGCGTGGTGAAGCTTTATTTAATTGATCAAGATGGCGAAGAAGCGCTTATCGAAATCCTGCAAAATGGCGATTTTATAAACGATATTTTTAGCAAAACTCATCAGGTCAGCGTTAAGGCGATTAAAAATTCAGAGATTTTAGTTTTGGCCAATTCGGCGATTAAAAATTTACTCAAAAATAACAGTCAATTTGCGCTGAATTTATTGAGTGAATTTTCGAAGCGAAACTCGATTCTAATTGAATCGATGACCAATCTTAAGTTGATCGATTCCAAGCAAAAAATCGGTAAATTTATTTTAGGAATGGCTTTTGAGAAAGGCGGACAAAAGTCTAGCAGCGTTGAGCTTAAGTTCGATAAAGCCAATCTGGCGGCCTATCTCGGCATCAATCCAGAAACTCTTTCCCGATCACTCAAAAAACTTAGCAATGACGGCGAAATTAAGGTTCAAAGAAGTAAAATAATGCTGCTCGATAAATCTTCGCTTTGTCGTTATTGCGACGAAAAAATTGCCAAAAAATGCGGCCTGACCAAAGAAGATTTTTGCAGTCAATAAGTTGATCTTTCTTCAAACAAATTTGGCGAAAATTTAGGGAAATCGAGCTTAAAGAAGCTGATTAAGCGATATTTCGATTAAAACAAAACGCTTGAAATTCCGTAAATACCAAAACTGCCAATTACTGTCGCAGCAGCAATTTTAACCCTCGCCATCATTTTTTTAGAAAGTTTGTGATGAAGCTTTGAGACGGTTCCGCAAAGAATAAAAGCCCAAATAACCGAGCCAGTAAAAATTCCCAAGACTGTTATCGCCATTTCATCGGGAGTCATAACTTTTCCAGTCATCGTCGCAAAAACTCCAACAAAAAGCACGATTGTCATCGGGCTACCAAGCGTCAAAAAAGTAGTCATAAACATCGTTTTAAAGAAACCGACCGACTTCATTTTGATTTCTTCAAACTTGAAATCCTTAGCGGTTTTAACCTCGTAAATCGCCAACATAACCAACGCAGTTCCGCTGATTAGCTTAACCTCATCAATGTGCGAAGTTAAAAACCTTGAAATGAATGCCAGACCACCAGTTGCAACAAAGCCGTAAAAACCTTCGGTTATTGAAGCGCCAAAACTGGTCGCGAAACCAATTTTGAATCCGCGAGTAATACAATTCTTGATGGCCAAAGTTGAGATTGGACCAATTGGCGCAGCGATGGAAATGCCTAAAATGACCGATTTAATGAATAAAAATAACATAAATGACTAATGAATTTTGCCGACAATTTCGGCCATTCGTTGCTCTAAATTCCTAAAGGAGAATTTTTCTTTAACGCGCTTAAGAGAGTTTTCGACAAGCTGATTGGCGAGGTTTTTATCGCTTGCTAGCTTGATCACAAACTGCGGAATTTGCTGCGGATTATCAAACATCAAGGCATCAATACCGTCACGAACTATTTCTTTTGGACCATCAACTTTACTGACGATAACTGGCTTGCCATACTTCATCGACTCAAGCAAAACAAGGCCAAACGGCTCTTCGTCTGAAGGAAAAATAAAAATATCAATTGCCTCAAAGAAAGATTTTTTCTCGATCCAACCCAAAAATTCGACACGATTTTGAAGATCTAATTCTTTGACTAACTTTCTCAGCGAAGCCTCAAAAGAACCAGATCCAGCGATTTTCAAAACAAATTTTTCATCAAGATTCTTCAGGGCGCGAATGGCGTGAGCAAAACCTTTTGTCGGATCAAGACGACCAATAATTCCCAAAATAATTTGCTTTTTATTGGTCAAATCAACTTGCGGCGCTTCCGAAACAGCATCGTTTAAATCGACTGCATTATGCATCACAAAGCTACGATTTTCAGGCTGGCCGGCATCGATTGTTTTAAAAAAAATCGGCTGATTAATTGACAAAATTATATCTGAACCAATCGACCTTTTTACATTATTGCTGTGATTAACCGATATTTGGAAAATCTTACGATTTTTGACTTTGGCAATCGCTTTACGAGCAAGAATAGAGGCCTTTCCCGCATGAGTAAAAATAGCGTCGACTTCTTCTTCGCGCAGAATTTTGGCAATTTTTCTTATCGCAAAAAAATCGTGGTAACCAAAGCGATTCGAAATTTTTTTTGGACTCAGTAGCTTGCCGGCGTAAGGCGCATCATTTTTAATAATCGGCACCACTTCATGGCCAAGCTTCTTTAAAATTCTGTCGTAATCACAAAAAACTTGCTCAGCGCCACCATTTTGCGAAGTGACAATCAGATTAGCGATTTTCATTTTTTTCCTTGGCTTTTAAGTATGAAACAACCGGATAAAGGCCGCAAAGTATTGAAATCAAAAGCCCGAGAGCGCCTTCTTTATAGGCTTTTTTGACGAAAAAAGATTTTACAAAACGAATATCCATGCTGATGAAAGATCGCAAAAGTCCACCTTTTAACTTTTTCTTAGCGGCCAAATCATTGGCTCTCCAAGTCGTATAACGATTGAAGCGAGCAAGTAAATCAGCGACATCATCATCAACCAAATGAATTATTGGCTGATTTAAACGCTTCACCTCGCCACTAATTTTGAAGGTCGGGTGAATCTGTTTGTCCTCATCATATTTTTTTATTCCGCGATAAGAAAGCGTGTTGCGCTCAAGAACGGCAATGGTTCTCAGCCATCCATACTTCACCCATCTTTTGCCAATATAGTTCGCGATTGGAGCGATAAAGGCGCATTTTTCATTTTTAATTTTTTGCAAAATTTCTTCGCGAAGTTCCGCAGAAATTCTTTCATCGGCATCAATTTCTAAAATCCACTCACAACTCGCGGCATTTAGAGCCACGTTGCGACGCGCGCCTTCGATATCCCAAGATCCCTCAATAATTTTATCGGTAAATTCCGAAACAATTTCTTTGGTGCGGTCAGAACATTTATCCAAAACAACAACGATTTCATCAGCAAATTCAAGACTGCGCAAGCAATCGACAATCTTCTTTTCCTCGTTATGAGCGACGATTACGGCAGAAATTCTGTTCATTGATTTAAAATTTGACTTGGGAGGGCGGGAAAAATATTTTTGCGAATCATGCAAATGTCAAAAAGAAACTTCATCAAAACAGCCCTACTCTCATCTGCATTGGTAGCCACATCATGTAAAATGAGATTCGTTAATAAATCAAAAATTTTTGGAGAAAAAGTTATGCCATTCGAACTACCTGCACTTCCTTACGCAAAAAACGCTTTAGCGCCACACATCTCTGAAAGCACAATCAACTTCCATTACGGTAAACATCATCAAGCCTACGTAACCAACCTTAATAATCTCATTAATGGCACCGATTTAGCCGGAAAATCTCTCGAAGAAATCATCAAAATTTCTGTAACAGATAAATCGAAGGCGGGAATTTTTAACAACGCCGCACAAGTCTGGAACCACACTTTTTATTGGCACTCAATGAAGCCAAACGGCGGCGGCAAACCAAGCGGAGAAGTTCTCGCAAAAATCGAGACTGACTTCGGATCTTATGAAAACTTTGTTACCGAATTTAAAAATGCCGGCGCTACTCAGTTTGGATCTGGTTGGGCTTGGCTAGTTTTGGAAGATGGCAAGTTAAAAGTTACCAAAACCGGAAATGCCGAAACTCCACTAACAACTTCAGCAAAACCTCTAATGACTATGGATGTTTGGGAACATGCTTATTATTTAGATTTTCAAAATGCCCGTCCGAGCTACATTGACACGTTCCTAAACCACTTGGTGAATTGGGATTTTGTGGCAGAAAATTTGAAATAATTTTCAATCAAAAGCCCAAAAAAATAAAAAGTGCAGAGCCGCAAAACTCTGCACTTTTTTTATGTTCAAAATTAAACCGATAAAAACTTAACGAGATTTTTTGAGAAATTTCTGCAAGTTGACGATATTTTTAGAGGTCGCGTCGCCGTCGATTCGATGCAATATTTTTCCCGACTGATCAATCACCAAAAGATAAATCGACTCTTCTTTCATCTGCATAGTTTTGAAGAAATCTTCGCGATTAGTATAAACAGTAATTGTTCTTTTTCTGGCTTTGACATCAGGAATTCCGCGGCGCATTCCATTGTTGATGAACGAACGCGAAACCGAATCCAACTCATAAATCAGAGGTAATTCGTAGAATCCGATGTCGGCATTTTGAGCGATAATTTCATCTGCAACCTTAATCCAGCCATTAACGTTAGTTTGTTGTTCGCGCTTAAACGCAACAACAACGATATTAGTGTTTTTATCGAAAGTTTTTGGCAACTCCCTTCTTTCGCCCTCTAAATCAATTCCAACTAATTGCGGAAAATAACCTTTTTGCGGCTCAACCATTTTTGAATTTTCGCCAGCGCCAATTGCACAAGAAGCCATGATAACAAGGGTCAAGACGGTAAATATTTTTTTCATAAGTTAAAATTTCCACTCCTCACGCACATGATGACACGTGTAACCGTAAGGATTTTTTTTGAGATATTTTTGGTGATATTCTTCAGCTGAATAAAACTTACCGGCCTTAGAAATTCTAGTCACAACCGGCTTTTTAAATACTCCCGATTTATTGGCTTTTTTGATAACTTCCCAAGCGGCAGCTCTTTGCGACTCATCAATATAAAATATCTCCGATCGATACTGCGTTCCAATGTCGTGTTGCTGCTGATTTAAAGTTGTTGGATCGTGGATCGTAAAAAAGAATTTGAGCAATTCTTCGTATGAAATTTTTGTTGGGTCGAAAATGATTTCGACCGCCTCGGCATGACCAGTTAAACCAGTTGAAACCAATTCATAATTAGGATTTTCAACCCTGCCACCAGTGTAGCCGACTTTTGAACCAACAACTCCTTCTTGCTGATCAATCAATTCCTGCATTCCCCAAAAACAGCCGCCAGCTAAAATTGCTTTTTGGTATTTTTCGTCAGCAAAAACATCGGCAGAAAAAATGATAAAAAACGAAGCCAAAATCAGAAATTTTTTTATCATATTTGGCATCGAATCGAACTCACAAAGAACTGCGATATATTGTTAAAAAGGGGTTATTTGCGCTGCTGATCATTTTTAAATGAAACTGAGAAATTCACCAAACTAACCACGCCCTCCGTATGAATTAGAATTGCCGTGAGTGACTAATCCTTTGGGATCGCTCCCATCATTAGAATGGTGCGCCTTGAGACCATTTACGATTTCTTTTAGAGTGCAACCAAGGTCTTGATTTTGACTCTTGCGATCCTGCAAATTTTTTAACCCAACCAAGAATTTTGAACTGAGAGGCTTAGTTTCGCTATTACCATCACCAATCACACCAATCAGTTTTGTTATCAATTCCTTAAAGCAAGAAAAAATGTCTCGCGGCTTATTATCGCTTTGTGAAGAGTGATAATTTTGCTGATATTTCTGCTCCGGTTGATTTTGCTCTGAAATTTTCTGCTCCGGTTGGATTTTTTCAGATTTTTTTTGCTCAGGATTTTTGTTCGAATAATTTTTTATCTTTTCCAGCTTGCCTTTGCCGATCTCGCCCAAATCTTTTAAAATACTCTCTGGAGTTCTTCCTTCTGAATCTTTCTCGTTTGAATAAACCCCGTTCTGCAGAATGGTATCGAGCGACTTACTATTGATCGCTGCGCAGTGGCTTATCGTTGATCCATCCTTATTTTTAGCATCAGCCGCACCTTTGGCCAAAAGTGTTTCTAAGATTTTTTCATCATAGCTAAAAGCTGCCGCATAATGAATTGGTTCGTTTCCAAGGTCATTTTTCGCACGAAGATCCGCTCCTTTACCTTGAAGGCATGAGAAGGTTTTATCGTTACCAAAACAGGCAAAATGAATTGGTCGCGAGCCGTCCTTAGCTTTCGACTCAATGTCAGCTCCTCTTTCAATTAAGAGTTTTAATACCGATGAATCCTTACTATCATCATAAACAGCAGCCAAATGTATTGCCTGAAGACCTTCTTCATTGTAAGCATTAATATCGGCTCCGGCATCAAGAAGTGCTTTGATTTTTTTTGGATCGCAATCTACGCGTTCAATTTCTTCAAATAATCCTCGATTCAATAAATTCTTTTCTGAATCACTTAACTCTTCTTTGGCGGCGACTTTGAGTTTTTTAAACTCTGTTGCCAGATCAGCAAAATCCAAAACACCAGAACCTTCTTTGGCGACTTTTTTACCATCCTCTCCAGAGTCGAGATTGTAGGTATTATTTTTGCCGTCCTTGTCTTTGAAGGTGTATCGCTGAGGATCTGGAAAGGTATCTTCATCCTCTTTTTTTCTCTCAAAGACCGAAATGAATGATTTTTTTAGGTCTTTGTATAAGTCTGAATGAGCGTTACTCATATTATATTTCTATTTTTTTGATTCTTTAATTTTTCTCAGCAGTTCGTTGACCATGCTAGGATTAGCTTGTCCCTTACTTGCTTTGAGAGTTTGGCCGACAAAAAAACCGTGAAGTTTTTCATCGCCAGCGACGTATTTCGCGAATTGATCGGCATTAGAACTGATCACTTCGTTGATGATTTTTTCGATTGCGGCGGAATCAGAAACCTGCTTCAAGCCTTTAGATTCAACGATCGAAGATGCTGAATCGCCACTTTCCATCATCAAATCCAAAACATCTTTGGCAATTTTTCCTGAAATTTCGCCGCTTTTAATCAAATCCAAAAGTCCGACCAAATTTGCCGCCGAAACTTTAAGATTTTCGAAGTTAATGCCGAGTTTATTCATGCGACCGAACAGCTCGACTGTAAGCCAAGTGACGCATAAACGCGGCTCGTGTTTTTGAATAAGTTGTTCGAAATAAGCCGAGATTTCTTCATCAGCAGTCAAAACGCCGGCATCGTATTCCGTGAGGCCAAGATCACGAATATAGCGCTCTTTACGTGCTTGCGGCAATTCGGGAAGCGATTTTTTAATTTCGTCAACAAATTCCTGCGAAAGCACAAGCGGCGGGAGGTCAGGATCTGGGAAATAACGATAATCCATCGCATCTTCTTTGCTTCGCATCGTTCTGGTTTCGCCAGTTATGGCATCAAAAAGACGAGTTTCTTGATCGATTTTTCCGCCATTTTCGATGATCTCAACTTGGCGCGCAGCCTCAAATTCTATGGCGCGAGCAATGTTGCGCATCGAGTTGAGGTTTTTAATTTCGCAGCGCGTTCCGAGTTTTTGTTCGCCAACTTTGCGCACTGAAACGTTGGCGTCGCAACGCAAATTACCTTTTTCCATGTCGCCGTCAGAAGTGCCAAGGGCGCGCACGATCGAACGAATCGTTTTGACATATTCCGCAGCTTCATAAGGCGAAGCCATATCCGCCTTGGAAACAATCTCCATCAATGCAACACCAGAGCGGTTCAAATCGATTAGTGACATGGTTGGGTGCTGATCGTGAATCGATTTTCCGGCATCTTGCTCAAGGTGAATTCGTTCAACGCGAATGGTTTTTTTGCTGCCGTCTTCAAGAGTGATTTCAACCGCGCCTTCGCCAACGATCGGATCAAGAAATTGTGAGATTTGATAGCCTTGGGGCAAGTCAGGATAGAAGTAGTTTTTGCGATCAAAAATCGACTTAAGATTAATTTTGGCGCCGATTCCTAAACCAGTTTTTACTGCCTGTTTTACGCATTCTTCGTTGATCGTTGGCAACATACCAGGCATGGCGGCATCGACCAAAGAAACGTGAGAGTTTTGCGCCGCACCAAATCCAGTTGATGCACGTGAAAAAAGTTTTGAATGGGAAGCAACCTGCGCGTGAATTTCGCAACCGATTACGATTTCGTAGATGTTGTTCTTACCTTGGATTGTGTAGGTCATTGCTTAAAAAACTGTTTTTAATTTTTTGATTGCCTTTCTCACCTCATCTTCATTTCGAATTAAAGAAAGTCGAACGAAACCTTCTCCGCTCTTGCCAAATGCGCTTCCTGGCGTGAAAGCGACGCCGCATTCGAGCAGTATTTTTTTACAAAACTCAAAAGATGAAAGACGTGAAAATTGTTTGGGCAGCGAAGTCCAAACACACATACTGGCTTTAGGTTTTTCAATGTTCCAACTCAGTTCGCGAGCAAAAATATCAACTAAAAATTCGCCACGAGTTTTGTAAAGTTGGCGAAGATTTTTTAAATATTCGTCACTTTTTTCAGTTAGCGCTTCGGCAGCAACTATTTGAATTGGATCAAACGAGCCGTAGTCGAGGTAGGATTTTATTTTGTAAAGCGCATCGACCAAAATTGGATTTCCGCAGGCAAAACCAACGCGACATCCAGCCATCGAATAACTTTTTGAAACCGAAGAAAATTCAATCGCAATGTCTTT
>JACCEB011613026.1_pt1 | contig 11377 bp, 8 predicted proteins | sample 7454761 | NCBI WGS metagenome assembly JACCEB01 (sample SAMN15323454, study PRJNA562643) | freshwater metagenome | isolation source: river surface water | place: USA:Blue River Watershed | collected 2017-08-18 | reverse complement strand
GAGGTGACTAACAGCGAGACCCAGAGGAGTCGCGTTCGATTAGAGCCTCGATTTGCCATGAGTTAACTAACGACGTGGCTCGGAGATCAAAACCTTCTCTAAAGCCTCGAACTCCTCAACGCACTTTCCAGATCCTTCAACGACTGCTTGAAGTGGACGATCTGCAATGTGAATCGGCATGTTGGTTTCGTGACGCAATCTTTCATCAAGGCCCTTGAGAAGCGCTCCTCCGCCAGTCAGAACGATTCCGCGATCCATCAGATCTGCAGCGAGTTCTGGTGGTGTCTTATCAAGAGTGTTCTTTACCGCGTTGACAATTGCATTGACCGGCTCTTCAAGAGCCTTACGAATATCTTCGGATGAAACAACAATTGTCTTTGGGAGTCCAGTTGCTAAATCGCGACCACGGATTTCGGCATCAGGCTCATCTCTCAGAGGATAGGCAGACCCAATAGCCATCTTGATTTCTTCTGCTGTGCGCTCACCTAACATGAGTGAGAATTCTTTCTTCACCCAATTCATAATCGCTTGATCAAGTTCATCGCCACCAACACGAATGGAGAGAGCTGAAACGATTCCACCGAGTGAGATAACAGCGACCTCTGTGGTTCCGCCACCAATATCAACCACCATGTTGCCTGTTGGCTCGTGGATGGGCAGCCCTGCACCAATAGCCGCAGCCATTGGCTCTTCAATAATGTAGACCTTGCGGGCTCCGGCCTCGTAACCAGCGTCTTTCACAGCGCGCTGTTCTACGCCAGTAATTCCAGAAGGAACGCAGATAACAATGCGTGGCTTAGCAAGGTAGGTGCGCTTATGAACCTGGCGAATAAAGTACTTAATCATCAAAGCTGTGGTGTCGAAGTCAGCAATAACACCATCTTTCAATGGGCGAATCGCGACAATATTTCCTGGAGTACGGCCAATCATTTTCTTTGCTTCAGTTCCGACCGCAAGTACTGCGCCAGTATCTTGATTTACAGCAACAACGCTCGGTTCGTTGAGGACAATTCCTTTACCGCGCACGTACACAAGTGTGTTTGCGGTACCAAGGTCAATCGCCATATCGCGACCCAGGAATGACCAACGGTTGATTTGATTCGGCATATGCGTTGCTCCTTACAAGTTGGGGAAGAAAATCTTGATTTCGCGCTCTGCGGATTCTGGCGAATCTGATCCGTGAACAATGTTTTGAACTACACGAGTACCTTGATCGCGCGCTAAATCTCCACGAATCGAACCAGGAGCAGCGACAGTTGGGTCAGTTGTTCCTGCAAGTGATCTGAAACCTTCAATGACGCGCTCTCCTTCAGCAATCATCGCAACGATTGGACCTGAGAGCATGAACTCCATCAACGGTTCATAAAAAGGTTTTCCGTGATGCTCTGCATAGTGAGCCTCTAACATGGATTTATCTGCAGTCAACATGCGAAGAGATGTAATGGAGTAACCCTTACGTTCGATGCGAGCGATTACTTCGCCAACGAGACCACGACGCACTCCGTCAGGTTTAATCAAGATGAGGGTGCGCTGTGATGAAGAGTTCGAATTGGACACCCGGTAAGTCTATTCTGTTTTTGGACTCTCGCTAAATGCCGCCCGAGCGGCCTCACCCTTGCGCCCCACCACGATGGCCGCAGTCCATAACCCTAGAAATAACGCCCCCAAGAAGAACATTGTGTAGACCGCAAACCCATACGCGATGAGGGAAAACTGAACAATCCATCCCAGGATCCAACCAAATTTCCATTTCAAGGTTCCGGAGGCAATAAAGGCTAAAAGAGCAATAGCTCCCCCAAGAATCATCGCTTCGTTTTCAATCTCACTCTTGGTGAGATCTTTTGCAACAAGCACGGCGAAACCAATAACAAAAATCTCCATGATCAGGACACTGCGTGCCAACATTTTCATTATTTTTTCTCCCGCATGCGCCGAATTATTCCACGAGCCTCGCCCGCAGTAATTACCGAACCTGCCACCAAAACAGCTGCGTTTGAATCATGGACTCCGTTGTGAAGTCGCGCTTGTTCGATTGCAGTGGCAAGGGCTTCAGATAAAGACTCGATGGCAGTAACGCGATCGTTTCCAAAAATTGACGCTGCTTGCGACTTTAAATCAGAAAGCGGTGCGGCACGATGAGAGGAATTTCTAGAGACAATTACGTGAGAGACCACATCCTCAAGTTCTTCAAGAATTCCATCGACATCTTTATCTCCCATTGGAGCGATTACTGCAATGATCGTATCGAAATCGAATTCATCCTTCATTGTCTTGCGTAGAGATTGAGCTCCATGAGGATTATGAGCGGCATCAATGATGACGGTGGGATTACGCATGATGATCTCGCATCGTCCGGGAGAAGTAGCGTTTGCAAATGCCTCACGCACGACGGTTTCATCGAGTTGCGTCTCCCCTGCAAATACTTCGACTGCGGCTAGTGCAGTAGCGGCATTGGCCGCTTGATGTGCGCCATGGAGCGGAAGGAAGAGGTCGTCATAGTCACCATAGACACCAGAGATTGAAATGAGTTGACCACCCACCGCAAGCGCTCGATTCTTGACCGAATACTCAACGCCTTCACGCAACGGAGTCGCATCGACCTGAGCGCATTTATGCATCAAAATTTGAGCTACTTCTGCTTCTTGTCGTGCAAGAACCGCAAAGGAATTCTCTTTGATTATTCCTGATTTAGTGGTCGCAATCTTTTCAAGGGTGTCACCTAGATACTCCATATGATCAAATCCAATTGGCGTCACGACAGAGACTGCAGCGCTGATGACATTTGTTGAGTCCCACTCGCCTCCCATGCCGCATTCAAAGATTCCGACATCAACGGGGTATTCAGCAAAGGCCACGAAGGCCAGCGCACACATGGATTCAAAGAAAGATAACTTGTTAGGCATCTTTGAATCAATGAGATCTAGATAAAGAGCAATATCGTTATAGGTGGCAATCATTCCTTCAGGTGAAATAGGTTCACCATTGATAGAGATCCGCTCCAGAAAACTTTCAAGATGAGGGCTTGTGAAGCGACCTGTTCGCATGCCAAGTTGATAACAGAGAGAATCAATCAACCGAGTAGTAGTTGTTTTGCCGTTGGTTCCAGCAATATGAATTGTTGGGTATGAAAGTTGAGGTGAGCCAAGAACATCAGCTAAAGCTGCGATTCGTTCGAGAGTTGGGGCTATACGAGTCTCGGGCCAACGATTGAGGAGTGCTTTCTCAATCGCATCTAATCTTTGGAGATCATCCTGACTTGTCATTTTAATCTTTTGGCAGTGTGGCAAGCAGCGCAGTGATTCGAACGATTTCGCTTTCACAGAACTCCATGCGCTCACGAATTGTCTTGACTACATCCATTGGAGCTTTAGCCATGAAGTTTTCATTTTCTAGCTTGACCTGTGCAGTTTGTTGATCCTTTTTAATCGCTTCAAGATCCTTCTGCAATCTCGCTCTTTCTGCTTTGACATCAATGCTGCCTGTTAGATCAAAGTCAACAACAAAGTCCCCAACTTCGATCTTTGCGCTGGGATTGAATTGGGCGCTCGGTTCATCAAGACGCACCAAGAACCTAATGGCAGCTTCATATTGGGCGGAGGCCCCTGTTAGGCCCTCGATACGCGCAGTTACTCGAGCAGAGGTTTTGATTCCTTGATCGCTGCGGAAACGTCGGATTTCTGTGATGAGTCGTTGCATATCAGAGACGACAGAGAGCGCTTCCGGATCTTCGATGACAGTCTTTGCATTTGGCCATTGTGCGATTACGAGTGATTCGCCTCCCGTAAGAGCAGTCCAAAGCGCTTCTGACAGGAATGGCATGGTTGGGTGCATCAACCTTAGAAGTTGATCCAGAACATGACCCAGTACGCGACGAGTTTTGTCTGCTTCTGCTCCACCCTTAGCGAAAGTGTCTTTGATGAGCTCTAGATACCAATCACAGACTTCATCCCATGCGAAGTGATAGATCTCTTCACAACCTTTTGCAAATTCAAAAGTCTCAAATAGGTGATCGGTATTTCGAATAGTTTCATCGAGACGGCTAAGAATCCAACGGTCGATATGGTTGAGGGTCGATCGGTCTGGGAGCGGGCCATTTACGTTTGCGCCATTCATCATCGCAAAGCGAGACGCATTCCAAACTTTTGTTGCGAAGTTACGTGATCCAGCAATCCATTCTTCGGCAAGGGCTTGATCAGTACCTGGATTTGCTCCTCGAGCAAGAGTGAAGCGGAGTGCATCTGATCCGTACTTATCCATAAACTCAAGTGGGTCGACAGTATTTCCTCGTGACTTGCTCATCTTCTTGCCATGCTTGTCTCGAACCAAACCGTGCAGAGCAATAGTCTTGAAGGGTGGAACTCCATCCATTGCGAACAAACCGAAGAGCATCATGCGGACAACCCAGAAGAAGAGAATGTCGTAACCGGTGACAAGAACACTGGTGGGATAGAACTTCTTGAGATCATCAGAATTATTTGGCCAACCAAGAGTTGAAAATGGCCAGAGCGCTGAAGAGAACCAAGTATCTAATACATCTGGATCTTGCTCATAACCTTCAGGTGCTTTTTCACCCGGACCTACAACGACAACATCTCCGTCTGGTCCGTACCAAACTGGAATACGGTGACCCCACCAGAGTTGGCGAGAGATGCACCAGTCATGCATGTTGTCGACCCATTCAAAATACCGTGGCTCCATTGAAACTGGATCGATTTTTACCTTGCCATTGCGAACTGCATCGCCGGCAGCCTTTGCAAGTGGAGCAACCTTGACGAACCATTGCTTTGAGAGACGAGGTTCTACTGTCGTGTCACATCGCGAACAATGTCCTACTGCGTGAATGTACGGACGTTTTTCAGAGACAACGCGCCCCATGCTGCGAAGTTTCTCTACAACCGCTTTTCGGGCATCAAAACGATCCATGCCATCAAATTCTGTTCCTGTTCCGGACATCACGCCATGCTCATTCATGATGACAATCAGAGGTACGCCATGACGCATTCCCATCTCGAAGTCATTAGGGTCATGAGCAGCGGTAACTTTGACAGCACCAGTTCCAAATTCAGGTTCAACGAGTTCGTCTGCAATGATGGGAATCATTCGATTTACAAGTGGAAGCAGAACGCTCTTTCCAATCAGGTGTTTATAGCGCTCATCATTTGGGTGAACTGCAACTGCGCCATCTCCAAGCATCGTTTCTGGACGAGTCGTGGCAACTGTGATTCCTAGTTCATCATCACCGTAACGCACTTGAACGAATTCTCCAGCGTCATCACTGTGGTCAACTTCGATATCAGAGAGCGCAGTTAAACATCGTGGGCACCAGTTAATGATTTTCTCTGCTCGGTAGATGAGTCCAGCATCGTAAAGACGCTTAAAGATTGTGAGAACAGCTTCCGAGAGGCCTTCATCCATAGTAAAACGTTCACGAGACCAATCAACGCTATCGCCCAGTCTCTTCATCTGTCCCAGAATTGCTCCACCAGATTCTGCTTTCCAGGCCCAGACTTTCTTAACAAACTCTTCGCGGCCCAGATCATGACGAGATTTACCTTGGGCTGCTAATTGTTTTTCAACAACGTTCTGGGTTGCGATTCCTGCATGGTCCATTCCTGGCAGCCAGAGAGTTTCAAAACCCTTCATGCGCTTCATGCGGGTAAGTAGATCTTGAATTGAATGATCTAATGCATGGCCAATGTGGAGGCTTCCTGTGACATTTGGTGGTGGAATAACGATGCAGAAAGGTTCTTTGTCAGATTGTGCGTTTGCTGCGAAGTAACCAGCATCTACCCACTTTTGATATAGCGGTCCCTCAATTTCGCTTGGCGAAAATTGCGCGGGTAGCTCTGACATAAGGCGAGATACTACCGATTATTACGCGGTCTTCTCTTCCCCGCGTTTTGCTGAACGCTTGACGCTATTGGGTCCGCGCTCGACATAAGTCGGAGCCGCCTTGGAGAGAATTACTTCTGGAGTCACCAAAACCTTGCCAATTTCTTTCTTGCTTGGAACTTCGTACATAACTGGCAGTAGAACCTCTTCCATGATTGCGCGAAGTCCACGCGCACCTGTTCCGCGGGCAATTGCTTGATCTGCGATGACCTCGAGAGCCTCTTTAGTGATTTCAAACTCAACATCATCCATTTCAAAGAGATGTGCGTACTGGCGAACAAGAGCATTCTTTGGCTCAGTAAGAATCTGCAACAAAGCTGCGCGATCTAGATTCTCAACAGAAGTCACGATTGGAAGACGGCCGATGAATTCAGGAATCATGCCGAATTTCAATAAGTCTTCAGGCATTACATCGGCAAATGGATCATTGGTCTTCTTATCTTCTTCAGTCTGAAGCGTCGCGTTAAAACCAACGCCAGCTTTTCCTTTTCGACCTTCGATAATTTTCTCAAGACCAGCAAATGCTCCACCGACGATAAAGAGGACGTTAGTGGTATCAATCTGGATAAATTCTTGATGTGGGTGCTTTCGTCCACCTTGTGGAGGAACGGAAGCGGTTGTGCCTTCAAGAATCTTCAAGAGCGCTTGCTGTACGCCTTCACCAGAAACATCTCGAGTGATTGATGGGTTTTCGCTCTTGCGTGCAACCTTATCGATTTCGTCGATATAAATGATTCCAGTCTCGGCTTTCTTGACATCAAAATCTGCCGCTTGAATCAACTTGAGAAGAATGTTTTCTACATCTTCGCCAACATAGCCAGCTTCAGTTAGAGCTGTTGCATCTGCAATTGCGAAAGGAACATTGAGCATTCGAGCCAAAGTTTGGGCAAGAAGAGTCTTGCCGCAACCTGTGGGGCCAAGAAGCAAGATGTTGCTCTTCGAGAGTTCGACACCGTCTTCACGATGGCGATCTCCGGACTTGATTCGCTTGTAATGGTTGTAAACAGCGACAGAGAGAGATTTCTTTGCGCGGTCTTGACCGATGACATATTGATCTAGGAAGTCATAAATCTCTTGTGGTTTTGGAAGCTCTTGTAAACCAGCGGTCGTGGCTTCGGTTAATTCATCCTCGATAATCTCATTACAGAGATCGATACATTCATCGCAAATATAGACGCCAGGACCTGCGATGAGCTTCTTTACCTGCTTCTGGGTCTTGCCACAGAAGGAACACTTAAGAAGATCGCCGCTTTCACCGATGCGAGTCACTGAACGCCTACTTTCGTTAGGGAAGGTTCTAATCGTAAATCGGCAACCCTCACTGATGTGGGTTGAACGTGTTCGCTCTTAGAGTAATTAAGGAAGAAGCGGTTACTTCTTTGATGAAGCTTTACGTGAAGCGAGAATCTGGTCTACCAGGCCATACTCAACAGCCTCGGCAGAGGTAAGAATCTTGTCGCGCTCAATATCTTTTCCAATCTCTTCTTTGGACTTCTTGGAATGCTTCGAGAGCATCTCTTCAAGAAGTTCGCGCATGCGAAGAACTTCACGAGCTTGGATTTCGATATCTGAGCCCTGTCCTCCACCTTCGCTGTAAGGCTGGTGAATCAAGATGCGTGAGTGCTCAAGTGCATAACGCTTTCCGGCTGTTCCGCCCGCAAGTAGAACCGCAGCAGCGGACGCAGCTTGTCCAAGGCAGATAGTCATGACATCTGGACGAACGAATTGCATCGTGTCATAAATCGCCGGGAGAGCTGTGAAAGATCCACCAGGAGAGTTGATGTACATCATGATGTCACGATCAGGATCCATGGATTCAAGAGTCAGAAGTTGCGCCATGACATCGTTTGCAACAGTGTCATCGATTCCTTGACCAAGGAAAATGATGCGCTCTTCGAATAACTTTGTGTACGGATCAAGTCTCTTATAGCCATATGCGGTGCGCTCTTCGATTGTTGGGAGCACATAACGATTGTGAATGTCATTGATTTTCATCGCGCTGTTCCACCACTACCTGAGACCTGACCGGCTGACTTAACAACATGATCGACGAATCCGTATTCCTTGGCTTCTTCTGCTGTGAACCACCGATCACGGTCAGAATCTGCAGTAATTGTGTCCATCTTCTGTCCTGTGTGATGAGCAATGAGTTCGGCCATCTTCTTCTTAGTAAATGACATCTGCTCTGCTTGAATCTTAATGTCGGAGGCTGTTCCGCCGATTCCGCCTGATGGTTGGTGCATCATGATGCGCGCATGTGGCAACGCATAACGCTTGCCTGGTGCGCCTGCACAGAGAAGGAATTGACCCATCGATGCAGCAAGTCCCATGGCTACAGTCGCAACATCATTTTTGATGTATTGCATCGTGTCGTAGATAGCCATACCCGCAGAGATTGAACCTCCGGGTGAGTTGATATAAAGGTAAATGTCTTTCTCAGGATCTTCAGCGGCGAGAAGCAACATCTGTGCAGCAATCGCATTTGCCATAGTGTCTTCGACAACAGAACCAAGGAAGATGATGCGTTCCTTGAGTAATCGGTTGTAGACCTGATCGTCTAAACCGCCGGCGCCGGGTGTCGCCATGCGTGGGGTAATGAGCTCCACAAATTCCTCCTGATAAAAGTTATGTAGTGACCCTAACGCTCAACGAGCCAAAATGCTTCCTCGAAAAGGGAAATTATCGTGATGTTCGCTCAGGGCAGAGCGAGATTAGGCCTGAGGCTCTTCGGCTTTCTTCGGCGCTAGCGCCGAAAGATCAACCGCGTTACCCGATGCGTCCTTTACTTTGACGCGCTCGAGAACAATCGCGAGACCCTTGGTGCGAGCAACTTCTGCCATCAAGGTTGCAACTTGGCCTGCCTGAGTAATTTGCTGCGCAAATTGATCAGGGGTCATTTGATAGCGAGCTGCCGTACGAATCAAATATTCTGTGAGTTCAGCCTCTGAAACTTGGACTTCCTCAGCCTTGACGATTGCATCAAGTAAGAAATCTCCCTTAACCGAGCGAGTGATCTCTTCTGTGACTTCCTTGCGGTGAGTCTCATCTTCGAGACGGTTTTCCTTTTCAAGATGATCATGGACCTCATCGTTAACAAGGTTTTCAGGGACTGGAATCTCGACTGTTTCAAGAAGCATCTTCAAGAGATTATCTCGTGCCTGCGCACCTTGTTCCATCGCTTTGAGGCGAGTGAGACGCTCGCGCACATCGGCTTCGAGCTCTTTGAGAGTTTCAAACTCGCTAGCTAGCTTTGCAAAATCATCATTGAGTTCTGGAAGTTCGCGCTTCTTCACGGCCTTCAAAGTCACTTCAACTTCGCCGGATTCACCTTCTTGCATTCCAACAAGCGGTGCGCTGAAAGACTTAGTTTCATCCACCTTCATGCCCTCAAGTGCAGCATCAAGACCTTCAATCATTCGATTAGAGCCGACTTCATAGGAAATTCCGTTTGCGGTTCCGCCATCAACATCTTTTCCATCAACACGTGCGACTAGATCAATCGAGACGAAATCACCGTTAGCAGCATCCTTCTCAACAGTTGTGAGAGTTCCAAAACGGATACGGAGCGCTTCAACCTGCTCTTCAACATCCTTATCTGAAACTGCGACATCATCAACACTAATTTCAATCTTAGAGAAGTCAGGAAGCGTGACTTCGGGACGAACATCTACTTCAACTTCAAACTTCACTAGTTCGTTATCTTTGAGTTCCTTGATATCGACGGTTGGTCGACCGACTACAAGCACGTCATTCTCACGAGCTGCTTGTGTGTAGAACTCTGGCAACGCGTTATTGATTGCTTCATCCAATACTGCACCACGGCCAACGCGTTGATCGATCATCGCACGGGGAACTTTTCCTTTACGGAAACCCGGAATAACAATTCGCTCTGAGATGGATTGGTACGCACGCTTTACATGCGGTTCAAGGTCATTGAAATCAACATCAATCGAAATTCGAACTCGAGTAGCTGAAATACTTTCGACAGCGCTTTTCACAGGACTCCTGACTCGCATTACTTATTGATAGTTCTGGTCGGGGCGGAGGGATTCGAACCCACGGTCTCCTGCTCCCAAAGCAGGCGCGCTAGCCACTACGCTACGCCCCGCGGCGCAGGCTGACGATTCTAGATGAAAAATTCACAACTAATTACCTGAGGCGTTACTGTATGCCCCCTCAGGGACGGGTAACCGCCCCCGAGGAAGAACAAAGTGCGGGCGTAGCTCAATGGTAGAGCCCTAGCCTTCCAAGCTAGTCACGCGGTTTCGATTACCGTCGCCCGCTCCATTCTTTTCGCATCATCCAGTCACGCTGCCAACTAGCTGTCCCGAATACCCTCCGCCGAGCGTCACAGCCTCGATTGAATGTATGAAGTTGCCACTCGTGATCGTGACGGCGAGCTGATAGGTAGTAATCGTTGTACTTCCGTTAACAATAACTCTGGCAAATTGAGACATCTCTCGTTGCCCAGTCATGCCTCGATAATTTCTTGAATTGGTTGAAATCCAATGACTAGTAAGTGACGGAGTCGCGCCAATTGCAGAAACAGAAAGTCCGAGATCAAGTGAATCACTCGTAGTTTTACCCCAAACTAGAATGTCAAAAACATAACTCTTTCCAGCTTCTAAGCTTCCAAAGTTTGCTGAAGCCATGGACACTCCGGCATTCCCCGAAAGGGTTCCACTAAAAGTTACATTTCCAATTTGAATGTTTGAAGGGCCAGTTGCACCTGTTGCTCCAGTCGCACCTGTTGCACCTGTTGCGCCAGTTGCACCTTGTGCTCCAGTGGCGCCCGCCGGACCAGTTGCACCTGTTGTTCCAGTGTCACCTTTTAAACCTTGAGAACCAGCCAAGCCTTGTGCGCCTGTTAAGCCTGTTGGTCCAGTTGCACCCGTTGCTCCAGTATCACCTTTTAATCCTTGTAAACCTGTTGCACCTTGCAATCCCGTTGCACCAGTTAATCCAATTGGTCCCGTTGCTCCTGTGTCGCCTTTCAAACCTTGAACACCAGTTGCACCAGTTAAACCTGTTGCACCAATTAGACCGGTTGCACCAACATCACCTTTGTCACCCTTGTCTCCTTTAGCGCCAACTTCTCCGGTGTCACCTTTATCGCCCTTCTCTCCTTTTTCTCCTTTGTCCCCTTGTTCGCCACGAGATCCGGAAGCTCCACTCGTTGAACTTCCGCGCTCTCCTGGTTTTCCATCACTACCGGGAGTACCTGCTGGTCCACGAAGACTTACGGGAGATGGCCAACGGTTATTAACTTTTGGGCCATAAATATTGAACGATGAGATGTCGATGTAGAAATCGCCATTAATTCCAATTTTCGCTGATGGAGAACCTTTGCCGTTAAGAACGGTATTCGAGGTTGATTGCTTTGTGCGACCCGCAGAGTTTGCAGGTCCGATGCCGATATAAACCAAAAGCGATAGCGCCATACAGATACGGATCATGCGATGAAACGTGTTCATGGATACCCCTC
>JACCEB011448680.1_pt1 | contig 11378 bp, 3 predicted proteins | sample 7454761 | NCBI WGS metagenome assembly JACCEB01 (sample SAMN15323454, study PRJNA562643) | freshwater metagenome | isolation source: river surface water | place: USA:Blue River Watershed | collected 2017-08-18 | reverse complement strand
CCTCAGCATCTCCTGCATCGTTCTTGATTTCTTCTGCTAATGCGGTTCAGATAAAAGCTGGAAGTAAATCATTTGATTTTGGTGTTGATGGAAATTTTGGAGTGCCGCATGATTTAAGAGTGACGGGAAACACAACGATTAACTACAGCATGGCATTACACAATGATACCATGCCTGGGAATTCGGTCTTCTTTACTATTACCGGTTCAACCGGTGATGCAACACAAGCACCTTCTAATCCAGGTTACATGATTCACACCACAGGTATTGATGGTGAAGCCAGTCGTATTGTTGGTGATGCTTTCAGTAATACTGCATCACATTATAGTGCTTTCATTGGACGCCGTGGTCGTGGTACTGCTGCAAATCCATTACCTGTACAATCAGGTGATGTGATTGCACGATTTGGTGGTAACGCCTACGGTGCCACTAAGTTCAGTCAGTTTGGTGATGGTCGAGTTGAAGTTGTTGCAACAGACACACACACAGATGCATCAAAGCCAACAAAGATTGTATTCTTAACAACTCCCAATGGTGCAAACGCAGCGACTTCAATTGCTGAATTCAACGGAAACACAGCAACATTTACTGGTTATTTGAATCCTGCAAAAGGTGTTGTGTATTCTCCTAGATTACCAGTTGGACCACAAACATCAATAACAATTGATTATGCAACAGACTCGGTCATTAAAGCAAATGTGGCCACCGATTGTACATTGATACACACAAACTTTATTGCAGGTAAAATTGTTGAAGTTTGGTTGGTTAATACAGATAACTCTAACAGAACAATCACACACGGTTGCTCTGCAATTAACTCAACAACAAAATCAACAACTGCAACCATCACAGCTGGAAGTTCTATGTACTTGAGGTTCTTTAGTATTGATGGTGATAATGCAAACACATTTGTTTCTATTAACGGTTAATAAATAAATTATGGCAAATAAAAACATATTAACACATAATGCCGCAGTTGCGGCCTTGGAATTGAACTACTTTGCACCCTCTGCGGTAGTTCCACCCAACATTGAGGTGCCATTAGGCACATCTTACATGGTATTGGCTTCTGTCACACCTTGGACTGACGATAATAATCCTCCAGAACCAACACAAGACATGATTTCTTTGAAAAAATTCTTCAAAGAGATAATTGCAGCCAAACTAATCAACTCAAGTGATATTTGTCCTGTCGCAGAGAGATTTGACTGGACAACTGGTACCGTATATGATTACTATGATGATTATGTGGATATGTTTGAAAGAGATTCTAACGGTTTCTTATTGAAACACTTTTATGTTAGAAACAAATATGACCAAGTGTTCAAGTGTTTGTGGAATGACAACGGCAATCCATGTTATTCGGAACCATATTTTGAACCAGGTTCCTATGGCACAAACAACATCTTCAAAGGTGCAGACAGTTATAAGTGGAAATACATGTACACTATTGACACTGGTCTAAAGACCAAGTTCATGGACTCAACATGGATTCCTGTGCCAGTAACAGATAAAAATATTAATCCACTAATCACCGACTCTGGTGCAGGCAGTTTGGATGTTATCAATGTGATACAGAACGGTGTGTTGTATGACCCATCAAACTCAGTCGTGAATGTTATCATTACTGGTGATGGTACTGCAGCGAATGGTGTTCCAGGAACTACCGCAGCAGGCTTAGCTGTCGTAAATGGTGGTGAAATTAGTGATATTGTTGTCTTGGATGCAGGTAAGAATTACACTTACGCAAATGTAAGAATTTCTTCCGGTGCTGGTACTGGTGCCTTAGCCATTGCACCAACATCACCAATCGGTGGCCACGGTTTTGATCCTGTCGCTGAACTGGGTTGTAAACATGTTATGTACAATGTGGAATTTAATGGTTCAGAGAACTTCAATGTGCCAACAGATATCACATACAATAGAATCGGTGTTGTAATTAATCCAACCACACAGGGATTGAACCCACTACCCGCCAACGGTTCTATCTACAAAACAACCACCGATGTGGTTGTGGCCGCTGGTTTTGGTGGTTTCACCAATAGTGAAGTGGTTTATCAAGGTGCATCATTGGAAAACAGTACATTTTCTGGTACGGTGGTTAGTTTTGATGAGGCAAGCAATGTAATATACCTCATAAATACAAAAGGAACTTCCACAATTAATGCTCCATTGAGAGGAGTTGATTCTGGAACCACAAGAACATTACTCAGAACTAGTTCACCTGACTTCGTAATTCTATCCGGTTATCTTTCCTACATAGAAAATAGAAGTGGTATTATAAGAAGTTCTGACGGCATAGAACAAATAAAAATTGTATTAGGTTACTAAAGGAAAAAAATGTCATTGAATTTTAATGTTGACCCATACTACGATGATTTTGACCCATCAAAAAACTTTCATCGTATATTGTTCAAGCCAGGTTACTCTGTACAAGGTCGAGAATTAACACAAGCACAGACCATTCTACAAAGTCAAATCTCCAAGTTTGCTGACCACATTTTCAAACAAAATACACCAGTTAAAGGTGGTAAAGTAACAATCAATACAAAATGTTATTACCTGAAACTGAACAAGACATACGGCACAAAAGATATTCTTGCATCAGACTTCTTGAACAAGTACATCACAGACGATACAGGTACAGTATTAGCCAAAGTTATTAAGACAGCTGAACAAACAGGTACTGATGTTGAAGCTGGTGATCCACCAACACTGATTGTTTCTTACATTTCTGGTGTTAGATTCACAGACGGTATGCACCTATTCCCAACCGATGGTACAGCTTTAGATGCTACGACCATTGGTACAACAGGTGGTTCAACAAGTACAGGTCTAGCATCTGTCGCATCTATCTCTGATGGTGTTTTCTATATCGTCAATGGTTATTCTCAGTCGCAAACACGCAACAGTGACGGTACATTCTCAAAATATTCCATTGGTAATTTTGTTTCTGTACAACCAGAAACAATTATACTGGACAAATATAATTCAACACCATCTTACCGTATTGGTTTGTCTATCAATGAAAGTATTGTTGACAGTTACTCAGACAAGTCACTATTGGATCCTGCGGTTGGTTCATCCAACTACCAAGCTCCAGGTGCCGACAGATACTATATCAAACTAACACTAACATCTCTACCACTTACAATTGGTAACGATGACCAGTTCATTGAGTTGACCAGAATTGAAAGTGGTAACATTGTCAAGCAAGTAAACGAAACAGTTTATTCTGTGATTGATGATTACTTCGCAAAGAGAACATACGAAACTAACGGTGACTACATCGTTAACAACTTCTCTTTGACACCATCAGCAAACACTTTTGCAGCAGACAAATACATATTGTCGGTTGGTCCAGGTAAAGCTTATGTACAAGGTTACAGAGTGGAAAACCAAACAACATTAAAGTTGGACTCAACAAGAGCTCGCACAGTTGACTATGCCAATAACAACATCAATGTTATGGATTATGGTAGTTACTTCTATGTGTCTGGTGTTAAAGGTAATAACGGCACATTCATCGACACAACAGTTGCAGAGCCAGTTTATTTACACACAGTAAGTTCAAACACAGATATTGCTCGTTCAAACACAACAACATTCAACTCTACTTTGGCTGCTACGGCCTATATCAGAGGCATTGTTTACAACAATTCTTCTAATGTCGAAGATACAAGTACATATGTTTACAAAGCATATCTATATGATATTGAAAACAAAGTCTTGTCTGGTACCGCAGCATCTGCAACAGCCACTACCATTCAATTCACAGACACTAACGGTAAATTCAGTGCAGTAAGCAATGCATACTACGGTGTAACAATCACTATTGATTCTGGTTCTGGTGCAGGTGACACAAGGAGAATCGTTTCTTATAACGGCACAACTAAGACAGCCACTGTTGAAACACCATTCACTGTAACACCATCTGGTTCTACATTCTCGTTACGATTTGGTGTAAAAGATACTGAATTGATTGTCAAGTCTACGCTCGCATCACCATGTGTGTTGGGTGGTTGGGCACAAATCAACACAACAAGTGGTAAGTCTGGTAGTATTTCTACCGGTGATGCCGTACTAAACAATCCTGGTACACCAGAGTTGTTGTTCCCATTGGGTCAACCATATGTGGCCTCTGTAACAGACACATCTTTTACCACGATACAACAATTTAGAAATCAATCTTTCGGTTCTTTCTCAACAGGTTCACGCCGTTACCTACAACTAGACAGTTCAGCAACAGGTTCATTCGATTTCTTGAGAAGTGGTTCAACAGAAGATGATACAACAGTTGCACAAAACTTCATGGTTGTTGTGACAGATAAGGGTACAAACACCACAATTGAAAATGGTGATGTTATTCCTTTCACTACCGCAGGAAGAAGCATTGCAATTGATGCTGATAAGAATGCCGTTTACTTGACAGCATTGGACTTGGATCCATTTACTGCAACAGTTTTTGCGAAATTGTCTGTAACAAATGCTAATGACACAAACTTTGTTTTGAAAACTAAGGCATTGATTCAAGCAAACACTGCCGTGACTTCATCATCTGGTCCAGATGGAACAGTAAATCATGCAGCAATCGACTTGACAGAATCACAGATTTACATTAGTAATTCTGGTGTCGTAACATATGGCAATAAACAAAGTCTGTATGTATCTGATGTTAAACAAATTGTTAAAATTATTGATACTGGTGGTAGTGCTCCAACATTGTCGATGTTGACCGATACATCAAAAGATGTAACAGAAAATTACATATTCAATAACGGACAGACCGACAACTACTACGGCCATGCATATATCTCATTGAAACCTGGTGCACCAACACCTCGTTCATTGTGGATTCTATTTGATTACTACCAACATGCGGGTGGTGATGGTTACTTTAGTGCTCAGTCATATAGTTCCGGTTTCACTGATAGACCATCTTACACATCTAGAAATGGTGTGACATATGACCTAAGAGATTGTTTGGACTTTAGACCTGCTGTTAAGAACGCACAGGAAACTTTCACATTCAAACACAAGACAACACCAACAACCACAAATAACTCTGGTCTATTCTTGCCTGTTGATTTGTCATCATTTACTTCAGACTATTCATACTACCTAGCAAGAAAAGATTTATTGGTTATCGGCAAAGATAACAAATTCAAAATCATTGGTGGTATACCATCAAACAAGGCCGTGTTCCCTTCTGCACCAGAAGGATCAATGGTATTGGCCAAAATTTCTCTGGACCCATACACAACATATGTACCAGGTGAATTAGCAGGCAGAAGTAATTTGTCTATTGAACCAGTAATACATAAACGCTGGCAGATGAGTGACATTACAGACTTGCAAGACCGTGTTAATAACTTGGAGTACTATACATCGTTGAACATGATGGAACAAAATGCTGCAAGTCTACAAATACCTGATGAATTGGGTCTGAACAGATTCAAGAATGGTATTTTGGTGGATGACTTCAGTACATTCACTGTTGCAGATACATTCAATAGAGACTTTAGTGCTTCATTAAACAATACGAACAAGAGCATGGGTCCTGCTGTTGTGGTTAAGAACTACAATTTGCAGAACAAAGATTTGTTGGACACAAACGGTTCTAAACTATCTACAGCCACACTAAATGCATTGAGTTACAAACCTAATTTGTCTGGCAAATCACAGTTGTTTAGTTTACCTTACACAGAAGAAACCGTTATCAAACAAACCTTGGCAAGTCGTACAATCAGTGCAAACCCATTCGGTCAAGTATCAAGTGAAGGTACACTAGAGATTACACCTCCAATGGACAATTGGATTGATAACTCAGCCGAACCTGCCATGTTGTTTACTGGCGTTGAATCATACAAGGCAACAGACACAGCGAACTTATTGGATGGTGATCCAACTTTGCGTGTGTCAAACTGGCAAATAATTCCAGGTACAGAGAAGGTAACAACCAATAAGTGGGAAACAACTATTGGTGGCAGAGACAATGTTGGCCAAAACTTCACACAAACTATTACCACAAATGATAAACAAAATCAGTTCACATATGGTAATTGGTCAAAGTTGCAGAACTCATCTGGTAATTACATAACAGATGTAAGTATTCTACCGTACATTCGTGAACAACAGTTGTCTTTTAATGGTGCAGGATTATTATTCAACACCACACTTAATGCTTTCTTTGATGGCAATTTGGTAACATCTAATATCAGAAAACCAAACATCATTGAACTAACAAGTGTTACTGGAACATTCAATCGTGGCGACATTATTGGTTATGTTTCCAGTTCTGTGTTCTACAAACGAGGTGAAGTTTTAGATGTTTACAAACATTCAACAGGCACCAGACTTTATGTTATCGGTGACTTAGACACTACATCATACACAACTGGTACATTGGTCAACGCCTTCTTCAATACATCAGGTGTTTATCAGAACAGCACAGCAAGTGGTACATTATCTTCTGTGACACACTACTCTGGTAAAACCAGTACAACAGGAACATCCACATCTACTGTAACATTGAATACATTGGCCAAATCAACAGACATTTATACAGGCAAAAAACTGTATATTGTTAACAAACCTGGTCAATCAGCAACAATCACCGCATACAATACATCAACCAAGGTTGTTACCTTAGGCACATCAATCACATTTGCAAGTGGTGATGTATATTCTATTGGTGAAATTTCATCAAATGAAATTGGTTCAGTTTCTGGTGTGTTCTATTTACCAGCCAATAAGTTCCACACAGGTCAAAGAGTGTTGCGTTTGGATGATAGAACAGTTATCAGTACAAACCTAGACTTCAAATACAATACTGGAACAGAAACAACTTGGACAGAAGCAACATTCTTTGCAACAAGTTTGTCAACAAAATCACAAGAAGTTAACTATTCAGCTTCTATTCAAACTGCAAAGAACACAAAGACTACTGTGTTGAACGCACAAGGTGTCCAAACTGGTTACACATTAACAACCGTGGACAAAATTGCTCCACCGGTACCTAGTGATCCAGTCGCACAAACATTTATTGTTGACGGATTAACTTATCCAAATGGCGTATTCTTAAACTCTATCAATGTGTTCTTTAAGTCTAAACCATCAACAAATATACCAGTACAGTTGTACATTCTACCAACACTCAATGGTTATCCGTCCGGCACATCTTTAGATTATTCTAATGTGTACTTGAATAGAGACTCTGTGAAAGTGTCTGACAATCCACACTACAAAGATTCAACAACATATACTACATTCACATTCCCATCTCCAGTTTATATTAACCCAGATGTTATGTATGCGATTGTGGTTCGTTCCGAATCTAGTGATTATACTTTGTGGTTGGCTGCACAAAATGATTTCGCTTTGATTTCCACATCTAAGGCGGAAGTTACTGATTCTAACCCAACAAATCCATCTAAGATTGGTACTGCACCATACATTGGTTCGTTGTTTGAATCACAAAATGCAATGACATGGAGTGCTGAACAAGGTAAAGCTTTGATGTTTACAATCAACAGATGTAAGTTTACAACATCAACACAACCAAGTCTATCATTTGTTGTTCCAGCTGGTCTACCAGAAACAAAAACTGTTGACAAGAGCACAGCAACTGCAACAGCCAATTCAATTTACCATGCATTTAATGTATCTGCTACAGACTTCACACCACCAGGAACAGCCGTAGAGTACCGTTACACAACAACATTGAACGGTTCAGGTTCAACTGACGGTGCCTATACATTTACACCAGGTAAATTCGGTACTCCATCACCAGAAAACATCACATGTGATGACAATAAAGGTGAACGTGTATTAAACTATGCATCAAATACATCATTCAAAGTTGAAACTGTATTGTCATCAACAGATGATGCAGTAAGTCCGATAATTGCCGATGACGGGTTGACTGTGTATACAGTTCGTCACCGTATCAATAACTTGGGCATTTCAAATACAAACATCTCACTATTGAATGGTGGTATTGGTTACTTGGCAAATGCCAACGGAACAATCAGTTCACCAGACATAACAGTTTCTGCACCAGATACAGCAGGCGGTTCAAGAGCCTTTGTTTCCGCTAATGTGTTTATGGGAAATATTGTTAGTGTATATGTAACAACTGAAGGTTCTGGTTACACCAAGACACCAACAATTACATTCAATGCCACATCAAATGTATCGGCTTCAGCTGTAGTTACAGGTGAAACTTCTTCAAATGGTGGTAATGCATATGCAAAATACATTACCAAACCAGTAACATTGGCTACAGGAAATGATTCAGGTGACTTGCGTGTGTTCTTCACTGCATATCGTCCAGTGAATACAGACATACATGTTTACTATAAGATTGTTTCTCGTGAAGATACTTTGAAGTTAGAAGATGCTAATTGGCAACTGATGACGATTGTTAATGGCAGTTCTAAATATTCAGTCAATAAAAATGACACATATGAATATGAAGCCGCACCAGGAACAAACAATATTGCGGACAATTATATAAGTTACACCAACCCAGTATCAGCACAATCATTTAATTCATTCTATCAGTATGCAATTAAAGTGGTTATGACCTCTAATGATCCAACATTCGCACCAGCATTGAGTGACATTAGAACGATTGCGTTACCATCAGGAACAGGACTATAATATGTCTTTAGTTAAAGTAGAAGGAACAACCTTTTATAGGGACACCAGTACAATGGCACTGGTGAACCATGATCCGGCAGGAAGAGAAGAATATAACTTCAAAAAAAGATTGATTACTGGTCAAAAAGACGAAATAAATAATATTAAATCGGAAATAAAAAGCATCAAGTCTGACATGTCGGAGATTAAACAAATGATGCATCAACTATTGTCAAACAAAGGTTAAAATGGCTAATACCGTATCAGTTTTAAGTTATGCAGCAAATACATTTGGTGATTGGGTAATTGCCACCAATGCACTCATTGGTGAGAACAATACCTTAGGAAAAGGAAATTACACCAAAGATTCTGGAACATTATATCTGAATGATGCTTCTTTAGGTCTACAAGTTGCTAACCCCGCAATCGAACCAGGTCAGTTGCGTGTGCAAGGTGTTGGTTCATCAGCCGTAATTGAAAAGAACCTGACAGTAGAAAATCAGGCTTACTTTCAGAACACACAAACAAGTTTTATTGCATCAGGTAACTCCGAAATTAAAGGTGTCTTGACTGCAAATGCTTCAGGTATAGGTTTACATGTTGCAAACAATGCAACGATTGGTGGCAATGTAACAATTAGACAAAACAGTACCACCAATGGATATTCATACATTGTTGGTTACTTAGAAGTTGATGGTACAACCACACTAAACAGTACACTGGATGTTACAGGCAATGTTACTTTCGATGATTCTCTAGTTGTAACAAACAGTATTGATGCTGATGTGTTGACTGTTGCTGACACAACAACAACAGATTATCTAACTGTTGGACAAAATATTGGTGCTGGTGGCAGTGCAACTGTTCGTTACAATACAGTAACGGACAAACTGCAAGCCAACACACATGTGAATACGGCAACAGCATTTGTTTCTGGAACAACATACTCACCAGTAGTTAGAGCCAACACATCAGTTAATACAGCTGCTGTATTTGTTACAGGCACAACCGCAACAAACAACCTGACTTCAAATACTGGTACAATTACCACATTGCAAGTCACAAACGAAGATATTTTCGGTCAAGCAAACATCAATGGTATTACTGCAAACACTGGAGTTGTAAGAGTATTGTCTGGTGCAAACTCTTTCTATGACACAGTAAGAGCGAATGTTCATGTTTCTGCATCTACATTGTTTGCCAATAATTTAACTTCAAACACTGTTAATGCAAGTGCAAATATTGTAACACCATTAATAACAGTTAGAAACAGAATTGATGCCAACACAGCAAATATTTTTACCAATAATTTGGAAACATTAGGACAATTATCTGTTGGTGGTAACTTTGTAATAAATGGATCGACTGTATACAATACAAACACATTCACAATTAATGCGGGTAGTGGAACAGGTATCACCTCAAGATTCTCTGTCAACAGAGGTTCATCTGGTGCAAATGCCGACATTAGATGGAGTGAATCAGCAAAAGAATTCCAATTAAATGATGTTGACAACGGACAATATTACAGAATTCTAACAAATGAATTTCTAAGTGACTCTACAAGTGTCACAAGTTCTTCCAATGTGGCTACATCGGCAGTTGCTAACACATTGAATAACTATATCAACACAGCAAATAGTTTCTTGACTGCCACTATTAGTGCAGGCAACACATGGTCACAGGCCAATGTTGGTACAGCACTAGCAACAGCAAGAACATATACAGATACTGCCAACACATACTTACAAACATATGTTGATAGTGTTGTAACAACAAAGGTGGATCCAGCATTTACTCGTGCAAATACTGGATTAAATTTGGTGACTGGTACATCAGGCACTGCTACACCAGCACCAACAGGTTCAACAACCGGCATAACAATGTCTGGTGCAAACGGTGTAACAATCGTTGCATCAAGTAACACATTGGTGTTTAGTACACCACAAGACCTCAGAAGAACCGCAGCACCTAGGTTTACAGGACTAGAATTAACTTCAACAGCTTTAGCTATAGGTTCTGGTGGTACTGGTGGTGCTGACAGAGTTACTGCATTGACAAACTTGTTACCAGATGCTTCTGGTGTTCCAGCTGGTTATGTTTTGGGCACTCAAGGTGTGGGAAGTTATCTTTGGGTTGCCGGCGGCACAGGTGGCGGCGGTGGTGGTACACAACCAGGAAGTAGAATCACTTCCACTCGTTCGACAGCAACAGGTGACGGTTCAACTAGAACATTTACTGCACCAACATTTACAAACGGCGCAAACCAATTAAGAGTTTACTTAGATGGCGTTCGCCAATATGAAGGTTACACCGAATCAGGCACAACTGGTGTAGTGTTTACAATTGCACCAGCATCTGGAGTAAAGATTCTATTTGAAGTTGATGCATATATGGTGTATGCATATTATGCTAACAATATTACAATCACAACACCTATTGGTGCTATTCCATCAACAGCTAATACGATTGAATTAGCAATCAGTAACTTGGAGACAAGAAAGGCTGCATTATCTGGTTCTACATTCACTGGTCATACATTAGGATTGACAGTAGATAGTGCTGCATCAAACACATCATTTGCTACAACAGCATGGGTTAAGAACTTAGGTTACATGACAACCACATCAGCTGATGGTAGTTACCCAACAAAAGCTGGTACTGGTGCAACTGGTAATTGGGGCATTAATGTAACTGGTTGGGCTGGTGCAGTTGGATCAGCTTCAGAGTCAATT
>JACCEB011772780.1_pt1 | contig 11379 bp, 19 predicted proteins | sample 7454761 | NCBI WGS metagenome assembly JACCEB01 (sample SAMN15323454, study PRJNA562643) | freshwater metagenome | isolation source: river surface water | place: USA:Blue River Watershed | collected 2017-08-18 | reverse complement strand
TTTGCATCACCGTGGTGATTATTATGCCAGGCTTCACCTAGTATAATAGGCCATAGCCAGGGATTGTTCCTGCTTTGGTCCTTGGTTTCATAGTTTCTATAACCTGTAGTATGCCCAACATAGTTAAAGTTATTGGTACTGAGCTGTATCAACATGGCAGGCACAATCCAGATCCAGTATAATAATTGTAGATCAATTACTGCGACTACGGCAAGTACGGGCAACAACAAAAGCATGTACCATTTGTGTATAAACAACTGAGCAGGTGTCATAAGTTCTTTTACTAAAAAGATCTTCATTTCACCTTCCTGCTTTTTCATGTGGCCAAAGCCAAACAATTTGTAGCCTAGGTTATGTGGACTATGCGGATCTTGTTCCTGGTCACTGTAAGCATGATGAAGTCTATGCAGATAGACCCAGCCCACAATACTACCTCTGCCCGCTAATAACGCCAGAGTGGAAAACACCCATTTGAACGCAGGATGTAATTCAAAACTTTTGTGGCTATAGTACCTATGCAAAGTCATCCATACGCCCAGGATGTTTAGCGTATAGAAACTTACTAACATAACTGCTAGATTAGCCAATGTGAAATCAACAAAGAACAAGCCAACAATGCTGGCAACAAATACGAAGATTGTCAGTAATCCTATATTTCTAGCTGTAGATCCAAATGTCATATTAATCGTACCTTATTGTATGTTCTTTATATTTTTCTATGCTGGTATCAACAAGTTCTTTAGATACACTGGATGCAAATACCTGCAATAAAATTTTAGGATATTTGCTATCATAATCTGTTGCATGCCAGCAATATTTGTCATTGTACGTGAACCAATTGGTTTCACTGGGCATGGTAATGTAAGTTCTTTGTCCATGAAAATCACCGGGCCTAGTAAAATACCATTGTTCTACAGGTGCAGTGTAATGAAAGTATGCCCTTGCTACCCATATATCTCTGACGTCATCTGAATGCGGATCTACTTGTAATTTGCTACTGACTAATCTAACTTGTCGTATATTACTTATTGGCAAGGATGTTATTGTACTATACAATTTTGGTAATTTTTCTTTTATATCATAAAAAGGTGCTTGCCAGCCATTTAATGTTCTTGGATTTTTGTATATATCCAGACCCTGCCATACATCGTTTCTACCAACAGGCGAGTCACTGTGTGCGCCATTATATACTGTCTTAACTAGTGCACCGGCGTGTTGATTCCAAATCTCCCAGAACGTATCCCAGTTATCTGGCTCTATTTTTGGTAAGTCTAAGGGAGTATAAACAATCATCGTCTAATAAGTTCAATGACACGTGCCGCTGGATCAAACTCCCACCACTTGCCACTGGTGCCTGTACCAAAATCATAGTTGCCGGGACGAGCATGATGGTTATTATGCCAGCCTTCACCAAAGGTTAGTATTGCATTAATCCATAGGTTACGACTGTTATCGCTGGTTTGGAAATTCTTGTATCCCCAACGATGATTTGTATAGTTGCTGATAGTACTGCTCCAGACGCTGATCACTGCGGGAACAATAACAACGTGCATTGCCAGTATAGGGTCGATGATTGCCCAGAATATTGTCCACAACAATAACAGACCAAAGTACCATTTGTGCATAAAGATATGATACTTGTCAAAAATTAAGTGACGAATTTTCCACTTGTTTGGTTCATAATCATAAGCGGCTACCAACATTTTAGGACCACTGACCATGGGACTATGTGGATCGCCAGGTTTGTCGCTGTACTTGTGATGGTCTCTGTGCATACCAACCCAGCCAATTGCACTGCCTGTAAATGCAAGAGCACCCCAGGTTGCGCAGAAATATTCCCAGAATTTACTGGTCTTAAAACTTTTATGTGTTAGCAGTCTATGAAAGCCTATGCTGATACCAAGTCCGCCTATGCCCACATACATTAATACACTTAGCAACCATAGCATACCTGTTTGTGGTAAAAGAATAGCGTATAACAACACTAGAGCCGTGGCCGATAGTTGTAAGTAGGGTAAGTATTGCGTATTAGACGCAAAAATGTTGTTGATAATTCGTTTGTAGGACATATTAATATTTATCGTGGGACAATAAGAAAAAGCCCACTAGTGGGCTTTTATTGTCTGGTCCGGCGTGCAGGAATCGAACCCACATTCTAGAGGTAGAAGCTCTATGTACTATCCATTGTACTAACGCCAGAATATTAGTTTCTGTCTTTTTTGCCACTGGGTGGTTTAACTGCGGCAGTTAACTCTGCCTGAACCATGGCACGTTTAAATGCGGCACGATCGTGTTCGTCTCGAAATTTACCAAGAGCTAGTTTGGTCTTGGTTGCTTTGCTTAATTTAAAATTGGGTCCTGGTTTAATGTACATATATTTCCTTGTTAAAAAATGGCGGAGCATGTAGGAATCGAACCTACCCACCGGTTGCCCAGTGACAGATTAGCAATCTGTTGCCTTAACCGCTCGGCCAATGCTCCGTTTGTTGCTGGTGCGAGTACCCGGAGTCGAACCGGGACACCTTTCGGCGAGAGATTTTAAGTCTCTTGTGTCTACCAATTTCACCATACTCGCAAATAATGGTGCCTCTCCCGTGATTCGAACACGGTACCAATCGATTATGAGTCGACTGCTCTGACCTAATGAGCTAGAGAGGCAAAAACTTTTAAAGAACTAGGTTAACAGTACGATGACTTGCTAACTGAACATTAATTATAGCAAAAAACAAATTTATTGTCAACAACTTTTTTAATTTTGTTAAACAATGTTTGCCAGTTGTCTAAGTAGTAATTATAGCAAAAAAACTATTTAGTGTCAACAATCTACTAATGAAAATGGGCCTTGCGGCCCATTTATTATTTTAGTTTAAGTAGTGCATCTACTTTGGGGAATGTCTGGCGCCAGTTCGTTTCCCTTGTTGTGTCTAAGAAGTCCATGAATTTTTCAAATTCTGCCACAGACTGAGGTCTATGTTTATTAATATTGAGCTTCAAGTAATTTACAATTATTTGTGCCTTACCTGATTTTCCAATATATGGAGTGTAGTAATTTATTAGTTCAGTCTTTTGTGCGGCATTCAACGAAGCCACAGAGTGATAAGCTGGACCTTCTAAAAATCTCATATGGAAGTCAACATCGTTTTCCTTGGCCCACTGTTCTGATTCTATAATACTGTAAGTAGTTGAAATTTGGAAACATGTAGACACTGCCAGTAATCTAACCTGCTTGTTAGATTCTCTTTCCAGTTCCTTCATTCTCTTAACGTTAGCGGCAAACTTGTCCCACTTACCACCTGCTCTAATAATTTCATACTGATCACCAATTGCATCCATACTTGCTCTAACGTGAACCAGTTTAAAATGCTTCCAACGATCTGTGATTTTATTATTAATTGCGGTTAAGTTAGTATCATATTCTAACCAGATATTTTTTGCATAACCTAGTTCAATTAATCTATCCAACATCTGATCATGCGCAGGAGTTACCATTGGCTCGCCACCTGTAACATAGATATGTCGTAGGTGCGGTGCCATCTGATCTAATTTTTCCCACCAAATAGGACTCTCATACCAAGAGAATTCTTTGGGTTTTACCCACTTCTTACCATCTTCTGTTCTTGAAATTGTAATACGTGGTCCCTGACCTTGTTTGGTCTCTCCGAAATAGCCCTCCCATTCATCATACCATTGATTACTAAAGGTTGGGCTACACATAACACATTTTTGGTTACATAGATTACCAAAACGTATATCCAAGCTACTTGGCATCCAGTCAACATAACCTTCGCTGTCAGTTTTGGACGCGAAGTTATCTTCACTGACAGTGTCGTCAGTGTCCATGTTCATCAAATATATACGTCTACTTTTATTGGGATGGTTTCTATTGAATTCTGTAATAACTTCACGAACTTCACAGCAATCACAGTGCTTACTCCAGCCATTGGGATCGTTGACGTTTGTGCTTCTAACTACCCTATGCTTGTCGCTGTTCATGATATCTTTTAATTCGTGAGTTAAAATATTCATGATGTTACCGTCCTTGTCACGGGCACGTTGCATATCCAGAGTCTTATCAGAGTTTGTTCCTATCGAGCAAAGTCTAATGTACCCATCAGGTAAAATATGCAATCCGTTCCATACAGTTTTACAAAACATAATAATATTCTTTCTTAAAGTTCTAATTGTTTAATTAACTCATCCATGGTTAAATGCCACTGCATTTGTATCATAGATCTTGGTCTTTTTGGTTTATCCCCGTTAACAGAATGAACCTCTCCTATATTTAACATATATACGTCACTGTCCTCTGCCAAAAAAGAACCCATGAATATTAAATCTTCGGGCTCATAGGCTAGTTCAACTTCTTTGTATGAATCTGTTTTCTTATCATACTTTTTACCTTTTACTCGCCTAGCGTTTTCTATAGGTTCCCAACAGGAAGTAGTATAACCACCTGGTTGTAAGTAATAATTTATACAGCTATAGACACCATTGTCACGATGAGGTCTTAGTTCACCGTGACCTTCGACTAGAAACACTTCCTTGGGAGGAATCTTAAATGATTTATGTATAGCAGACAAATAAGACTGATCACTGACTTCAAAGTAACGTATATTGCCATAGTGGAATAACATGGCTCCCTTGATACTGTCAGAATCCACGCTAGGTGGCATTATAGCAGAATCTAATTTTTTAAAATATACTTTCATTATTGAACTCCCGGTTTAAAAAGATCTATTACCAACAGTATTAAATCTTCATTGCTGTTATTTTCGTACTCGTGTTCTTTGCTATGGTCAAATAGGTACAAATATCCAGGTGCCATAGCGAACCTAGTACCATCTATTATTTGTAAAGAATCATCTGAACCCGTGTAATAGAATTGGTATCTATCTATGTTATTCCAGTACTTTTTTGTTTTACTGGTATCAGAGTGCTTGTATATTTTCCCACCAGACGGAAGCGACGTAATATAAACACGACCCAGAGGTCTAAGATCATAGGGGTCGAGAATTTTTTTAATAGAATTAACTAAATTTTCAGTTTCTTTCAGCTCAGGGTTTAACGTTACAGTCTGATCTGTTTGTTTTTCGTTGTCAAGAACATTAAATGACTTGTCTCCGGTGATGTGCAAAGTACTGCATTCACGCAAAGGTCCATTCTTACCATAGTCCTCTGTGGGATTATGTAATGTAAACAAGTGAGAATTTAGTTTTAATTCTTCTAAGCTAGTACCAAATGAATCTAATACTTGTAATAGTTTAGTTCTATTCTTTTCCATTTATAAAAATACCTTAAAAATTCTACAAGGATCCCACTCCCACCATTTACCACTGGTACCAGATCCAAAGTCATATGCACTGGCTTTATAGTGATGATTGTTGTGCCAGCCCTGACCCCAGGCAAGATAACCCAGTATAGGATTATTCTGACTGTTATCCTTGGTGTCAAAGTTTCTATAACCCAATAAGCCTTTGTAGTGGCCATAGACGTTAACAGAGTTATCTTGTAAGAGACCGATCATTGTAACTAGACCAAATGCCGCCAGCGCAAGGCGCCAGTCAAATAATGCAACCAACAATGGTACACCCCATAAAATTCTCATATTGTTTTTATGAAACCATAGGTGGTTTGGTTTACGCAACAAATCAAAGGCATACTTTATACTAATTGGACTTGTACGCTCTGTGATTTTTAGATACCAGCCTACGAATGCATGTAACTTTCCATGTGCAACAGGACTGTGTATATCTCGTTCTGTGTCCGAAAACGGATGATGATAACCTCGGTGTAGTGCAACCCAGAATATGCTACTACCCTGACCTGCAAATACGGCAAAGAAAAGAATTATGTTTTCTTTCCAAGCAGGGAGTTTATGTGTTTTATGACTGAATACTCTATGATAACCTACAGCTATGCCCAGTCCGCAGACAAGAATCCACATCACAAACGTGAACCATAGATAATACAATGGGATAACACCCAGAGCAAAAAGTGCAATAGTTGCACTACCTATAGTCATCGCAGGCACAAATTGAAACCAAAAAGATTTCGAAATGCTGTTAATATCTATCATATGTTTCCACCTATGTGAGGACGTGTCCTATATTCTTGCTTGAGATAGTTGCATCTAACAACTGAATTCTCAGGCAGGATAAATCGTTTGTATAAAAGTTCCCAGGCGCTTAGATAAAAACATTTTGTTTTTGCAGGTACAACGTACTCGTCGAAATACCCATAACGCTCGTCATTGAATTTACTCCAGTGAAACCTGCGCAATAATTTACTGTGATTTTGATGTACCAAAGTATAAAATTTAAGCCTGCCCTTGCTTTCATTGTATTTAATCACTTCGTCGAGTACTTGGCGTAATTCGTCATTATTTCCGGAGCTACGATAGATTGTATAATACCAGGCTGGTTCGTCTGTGCTTTCATAGAAGGAAATAAGTGCTGTAATTTGACCCTCGTCATTTTCATAGCCAAATGCATGAAAGTTTTTAGTCAAGTCACTGAGATAGTTATTAACAAAGATTCCAAAAAGTACCAAGTTAAATGCTACTACAGGAGTAACACCCCAGCTTGCCGCAGTTTCCGGTTTGATTGCAAACTCCTTGGTAGTTGCAATGTCTCTGCCCATGTAATGTGTGGCATTGACGAACAACGGTTTAATCGCCGCTTTGTGTGAAATGTCTAAATGTATGACTTTTCCCATTTATTCTTCTCCAAATAATTGTTTATTAAGGTCGTCTAGATATATACCATCTAAACTTGATTCAAATCTTCGTACATGGCTCTTATATAATTCTGCATACGTTTCGCCATTGAATCCCAGTAGTTTTTCAAAGCCTGTTGTTTTACGTTTTCTAACAAGATCAGGCATATACTGATAAAGTACTCTATTTTTTGTTGTTACACTGGCTAGCTTGCCATTAGTAGGCGTATTAACCAACCATTTTATAACAGGATGCTCTAGATAATAACCCATCATTTCAGGTGTGTAACTAAACCATTCATTGACCAGTGGGATGTTGTATTTAGAACTAAAGCGCATGGCGCTGGCATCTTCATTTTCTCTAAAGCAATAATACCATTTGCTGGTATCTGCATTTACATGACGCTTTAATAACATTTCGCCGCCCATGACCGCTGGCATTTGCATTTCCCTGATATGATGATAAACAGTGAGATATGCCATTTGCCTACAATGTATTTCTCCGGCAAATTCCCAGGCTCTACCACTGTAATAGAAGTCTAAAATGTCAAACTCCATTACTTCAAGTTTAAAATCTAACTTAGAGCATATATATTTTGCAATATCCAAGTCACCCTGATTGTATCCACCTTTGAATTTAATGAATACGACTCTTGGTGTTACACCAATTTCTTTAAATGCTTTAAGACAGATCTCACTGTCAGTGCCACCACTGAACATCACGGCAAAGTCTTTGCCAAAGTCATTTTTAATTAATTCTGCTGTTCTGTACTGCTCTTTAACCCAGTTACTATTTTTATAGTGATCCCTGTCTATCTTGCCCACAGATACTGTATACTTTTCATATATTTCTTCTCTGTAACCAAACTGACGATCACCTATGGCATAGGTTAAATGATTATTATGCGTGAAGTTCATTTCATCAGAGACATCAAATCCGCAACTGTGACAACTCTGCTATCTGTCGCTGTTTCTTCACCGGTTTCTTCTTCATAGTGCATCTGAAGTTCAACAATGTCAAGACTGTCAAGGCCAAGATCAATAAGGCTCTTTTCAGGCGTAACTTCTGACTTGGGTTGCTTCTTAAACAAATTTGTAATTGCTGTTTTAATAAAATCTAATTTTTCTTGATCTGTCATTTTCGTCCTCTTTAGTTCAACTACATACTGTGTAGTATTATATATAACTCTCCTACCCACTGGCTTAAACTGTCTATACACTTCTGGCCATTGATTAGCCAAATTAGTTTTTCTGTAACGACTGACTCTAACGAACCATTCATACAGTGACTTATTATGCTCATTAACTGTGAGCCACACATTAGGATACCTTTCAGTTTCCAATAATGTCTTAGTTAAAATATGTTGTGCAATTAAAAATTGCCCTCTATATTCTTTACTAGTATACATTCTTGTCAGTGCAAAAGCAATAGTGGGATCACTTTCATATTCATTCCAACCAGCACTACAAACATAGGCTCCGTCTTTTTCAAGTACATAATACTTGCCACGACCCTGAGCATATCTACCAGCATTAAGTATATAAAATAAATTACCAGGTTCACTGGAATGATCTGGATGGTAATTTGTTATTATATCCCTGTCTTCCACACTGGATAGTCCTGTAGTCAATAAATTAACTACATGGGCGTTGTCAAGGTTGTGAATTTCGTGAACTATCATCTCACTATGCATTTAGTATATATTTAACTAGCATAGTCTGTTTGAAATGCAGATTCGTGATTGAATTCTTCTACTCGTCTAGCCACTACTTTTGACAGTCCTGGATTGACATGCAAGGCATGTGGCATAAGTTCATGCCTAACATAATTGCGAATGTATTTTGTATCCTTGTTTGACACATCTTCGATCCAGGGTACTTGGTTACGTTCTGCCCAGTCTAGTAATTCTCGTTTTGCTGTAAGTAGAAAAGGCCTGATCACTCGATTTCTACGATAGGGGATAACTTTGGCAGTACCATGCATTGTACTCCAGAGATAAGTTTCCACACAGTCATCCAGATGATGTGCTGTGATAATATCTTGCTGTAAACTATCTAACCAACTATAGCGTTCGTTGCGCCAGTGTTCTTCGGGACTGATATCATCAGGTCGACTATTGACTATATTACCTCGGTAAAGATGCCAACCTCGCCGTTGACAATAATCACTAACTACCTTTTCTGCTCGTTCACTAGTCTCAGTTCCATGATGGAAGAACGCACATTCCACACTTCTACTGCGACTAATAAAGTCTGCCACAGCCATGCTATCCACTCCACCACTGAGTGCTACAACAGGGCGCAGTGGTAATTTTCCCAGTAATTTAATCATTGATATTTTAATTTGAATAACATACACTCACGCTCATCATGAATATAAACGGTGTACATAGGATCACCACTGTTAAATCTATGAGTACATTCTGCGGTGGGACAATGTTCTTGCATCCAGTCTTCGAATTCTCTGTCATTGTCAGGATATACCCAGCATGTCCAACCGCGAGGAGGAACCATGGGCCACTGACTTCCTGGATTTATAGGATCTACGCCATTATGAAATTCCCAATGTTGTACACTTGTCATTAACTCCACCTTAGTGTAAACATTATAGCATCTTCTTGATTTTTAAACAACCATTGACCACGTAATAATTTGTAGTCATCGGTGGCGTTTATGTGGATCCATTCTGCCGTTTCGGCGTACCAGTCGATTTCATTGACAATAGAACTTTTGCCAAACGCAGGATTAATATTGGTTGCAGTCCAGCCCTCGCTTTTTAATACATCAATCATAATTGTATCCAAGAGTTCCTTGTCTATTTCTCTGGCAATTTCAGTGGCCAAATGATTGGCTATTTCTTCTTCTAGTTTCATGACCACATTAGTTTAGCAATTATAGCACAGTCTTGGTATTTTCGCCTAATTTTTATGGTTAACCGATTTTCTGCGGCATCATTGTCGGCTATACCCCAGTTCCAATCCCAACCTTGTCGGCCTACGTGTTTTTCCATCCAAGGTCGATAGTGATCGTTGGGATCTGCGGAGAAACCTTCTTGTAATGTTGAGCCTAGACTCCAATCCCACCGCGGGTCTGTATCATCAACAGTAATATTACCCACAGGCCATTTAACATTGATAACAACTCCGGGCATAAATCGCCACCAAAGTTGGTGTATAATATTAAGCCCGCAAGGAAGATATCTTCCTGAGGGCATTTGAAAAAGACCGTTGACTTCCCATTTAGCCATTAGTCGCCGCCCCAGCGTAGTTTGAACAATACAGCAGGTTCGTATCTCTCGAATTGAATTTCTCGCTTACCATCTTTGCTATCACCCAACCAATTGATATAAAATCTATCAAAGTATTCAAGTCCTGGATGATTCTGTAACCATTCGTATACTTCTGCGCTAGGGGTTGCCCAGACTGTGTATCTAAATCTAGGATTCTGCGCTCCGCCGCCGCCGTAGTATAGTTCCATTATTTGCCCCACCTTAGAATCATCAGCATATAAAATTCTTCGCTGATGTCAAACATATTGCTATGCAGAGTCCAATTGGAATCAATGTGTTCATGCCAAGAATCGTTTTCAACACCGTTCTCTCGAATCCACATGGATACTTCTTTGCGGCAAGCAATAGTATGCCAAGTCTTGCCATCTACTTTGGCACTATCGATAATTTTATGTAGTGGTTCTCGATCTGCTTGCATACTATACCATTGGTTAATATATTGATTGATTTGGCTCTTGCCCGTTTGTCGGCCTGAAGAATATATCATCATTTCACCCTGTTTGAATCCGCCACTAGACAATTTATCATATAGGGCTTGTTGATAAGAATGTAATTTCATGACCACCTCAATGCAAACATAACTGCATCTTGCTCTCTAGCAAAATGATATACAAGATAGCCCCATCTATGCTCTACTCGCCACGGGCGATCTTCTGCTACTGTGTCCATGGTAGGAGCGTGTGTGCCTACATTGGCTAATAACCATTCGTTTATAGGGCTCTCGTTGATAAACTTATTAGGCGCCGGTGGCTGGTTTAATCTAACACTTGACAAAATCATGACCACCTCAATACAAACATCAAATATTCTTGTTCATCTTCAAAGTAAAAAGTCGGATATTGAGCGTGCCAGTTGGGTTCATAATGTCCACCGTGATAGAGATTGTTCTGGCACCATGCAATCATTTCAGCCCAGCGGCCATCACGGAACATATCTATATCTACAATGTCAAATCTTTGTTTGTATTTCATGACCACCTCAGTACAAATAGCATAAACTTTTCTTCGTCAACTATTTTGCACGTTACAATATCTTTAAGGTCTTTTGTTAGTTCTAATTCTAATCCACTAGCATCTTGAAAGTAATGCATTTGACCGTCTGATTTGTAACTGCCAGTAAGAAACTTTGCTTCCGGAGGACAATGTGTTATTTTGAAGCCTTCTACAACGGCCCATTTCCACATTAGAGTTTTTATAAATTCTAAATCCATTAACTCCACCTCAGTACAAACATCATTAAATCTTCTTTGCTAATGAAATATACTTCACCATATTGAATACTGTCTTTCCAACGGGTCTGTTTAGTGAGAGTATTCATACCCGGTGTACCAAAAGTTTTGTAGCACCAGCGAGTAATCTCTTTACGATTTTCTTTAG
>JACCEB010017002.1_pt1 | contig 11389 bp, 12 predicted proteins | sample 7454761 | NCBI WGS metagenome assembly JACCEB01 (sample SAMN15323454, study PRJNA562643) | freshwater metagenome | isolation source: river surface water | place: USA:Blue River Watershed | collected 2017-08-18 | reverse complement strand
TTTAATTGGCGTTTTGGTCACTACTCATAAAACGAGAGTATTCATTTACCAATAAAGAACACATATAAAATGTGTTATTGTATGAATAAATATATAAAAATTAATTAAAACATAAAAATTCTAAAGAATTATTTACAACCACAACCTTCTTGTAGTTCAGCATCAACATATATGTTACTTACAACATAATCCATTTCTGCTTCTAATTTTTCTTTAGCTGCTCCTAATTTTTTTAAATTTGCAATATATTGTTTTGCTTTAGGAGTACCTTTTACTGATTTGTATTTTTCCAATTCAGATGCAATTGCCTGAATTACTTTAGTGAAATCTTTTTGAACTTGTCCTATACTTCTTGCTTCGTTTACTACACTTTCAGGTACACAATTTGGAACTTGTTTACCACCTTTATCTTTCATACCAACTTGCTTATATCCTTTCCAACAAGGACCTGCTTCTGATACAACTTCTTTTCTAGTTTTCCACCAATTAAGAAGCCCAGTATTTACTGCGATATTCTTCTTAATCATTTCTCTTTCTTTAGAATCTTTAGTTGTTCTCAACTTAGTTTCCAAATCTTTAATAGTTTTTTGCATATTTTTAACTAATTCTTCATCACTAGCTTCGTTTATACTTTCGTTAGAATCACCATATTCGTGATAGTTAGAAGCCGCTTGAGAAATGTAGTTTTCTGAATTAGTAATGTGGTCTTGAATCCAAGCAGGAATTTGCTTTTCTTCTTCACCCATTTTTTGTTTTAATTCAGTTGCATGTTTGATAATAGAATCTAACTGATTTTGTGCCATAGAAACTTCGTGGTCTTCTGAACCTTCTGCTTCATTTACAGATTTGAATGCGGTTACATACGGGTTAGAATAAACTTTACCATATTCAATTTTTGTACCACCCATATTAAAAGAACCATTTCCAGCTAAATCAGTTAATCGAATCATTTTTATCTATTTTTAGGTGAAGTTAATTGCCCATTTACCAAAGTCCAATCGGATTTATCTGTTGGATATGCTAATTCATATGCCTGCATTGATGATGAACCTGCTGCTATTGCTTTGTTTATAATTGCGTTTGATGCAGATGCTTCGAATGCTTGTTGAATTGTTGGTGCGGTTTGTAATGAAGATGTTACTTTACCATCTATTATAGCTTTTATAATAACGTCAGATATTGTACCATTAGTGTTGTAAAATAATGCCATTTTTATTTCTTTTTCATTGCAAGTCTTTCTCTCATTACATCTGTTGGGATGTCAGAGATTTCATAGTAACGATTTAAGATGTGACCCATATCTTCATATAAAGCATGTAATCTTTCATCCATTGCTTTTGCTTCAACAGCGAACTTATCAAATTGCTTACCCAACTTATCCAACTCACTCATATTTCTTTTTACAGTCTGAGCATCGAACCAATCGTTAGCTTCTCTTAAAGATAATTCTTTTGCAGCTTCAACAATCGCACCCAATGTTTCCGCAACTTCAGTCATATCTGAATTACGTTTCATTTGGTCTTGGAAAGTGTTGTAAGTAGATATAATTTCTAAGAAGTGTTTTTTAACTTCTAAAGATAATTTTCTATCAGGCTCTTGTAAGTTTTCTTTAATAGAAAATTTACCATCCTTAATTTTTACCTCACTAAGTGTGGTTTTACGAATATCATTATATCCTTTAGCTACATTATTTGCATGTTTTGGTTGCTCAACATTTAATTTGAATTTGTTGTTATGCACATAATTGTATATATCAAAGTTCTTGCTCATTTTATGCTATTTCAGTTATTATTTCTCTCATTAGGTCTTGTGCTTTGCAATATTCACCACAAACATCAGTACCAATATTTTTTAATGGATTATACGATTCGTTTACAGGAACCATAAATGCACCATGTGTTGATGGGTTAGATACAAAATCCCAGCCAATCAATTCAAAGTCATCTTGCACTTTTACTTTACCTTCACCAATATTAGTCACAGAACCCATACCTCTTGATGAGATACCCAATAGGATACCAGCTTTTAATAATTCTTTTAAGATATTACCAGATGGTGTTGGTAAAATTTCCACAGTACCACAAAGGTCATCACCTTCCCAATGAATTTCTCTTACATTATGAGATACATTCTTTAAATTAATTACAGTAGAATCTGGATGGTCTAATTCTCCTAATGCTCTACGTTCTTTAATCAGTACTTCGTACTTTTTAGCTTCTCTCATTAAGATTTCTTTTGGATATACTCTACCATTTTGGTTTTCCGCAGAAGCTCTTTGTAGAACTCCCTTTACTAAAGTTCTACCACTCTCATCTTCTTTTATTTTACCTTCAAACAGGTTTGTTTCTATCAAAAGATTCTTCATTCTATATTACCATTTTTTCTTTTTAGCCTCATTCTTTTCACCCTTACCATTCCAAGCGGAATCAATTTTGTTAAAGAATGCTTTTTTCTCATCATCAGACATTGAGTTGATGGATTTACCAGCTTTTTCTAAAGCTTTTTTGAAGAACGCTTGATATTCTGCTTCTTCAACCATTACTTCTTTTACAAGTTCTTTTAATCTTGCTTTTGTTATAGTTTCTTTGTGCATAGGTAATCCTTTGTGTTTTGTAGATGCAAAATCTTTAGCATCTGATTTTTTCATTGAATCTGCTGCTTTTTCAACTTCCTTAGATGGTGCTTCAATATCACCTTTTTGAGTTGCATGAACCATACCCATAAATCTTTGTTGTGCTTTTGATACTGCTGGCATATTACAATGTTCTTAATTTTTCAGTTATTCCCATTAACCTTTCTCTGATTTTATATAAAGATGCATTTGTTCTTTTCCAGTAATCTTCTTTTTTAAGTCCATTTTCGGTCTTAATTTTAGAATACCAATTAACAAACTTCTCTATTTCAGAAAGTTGTTTATGTATATTAGAAACCCCTCTACCAACTTTTGCTCTTGGTGAGGATTCTTCTCTTTTTAATTCTAACCATCTATTTTCTGCTACAATCATTCCACTAATATCTGCAACTTTTGCATCATCAATTTCTTTTGCAGCTGTTGGCTTCATTGGTAGTGCTTCTTTTTTACTAGCAGGAACATCACCTAATGCCCAATCTTTTTCACCTTCCTCTAAGTTATTTACAACAGTACCACCAGTTACACTAGCTAATCTATTGTTTTTCTTTTTAGTTTGACCAGGCTTTGCAAATGCAGCTGGTGTATTGTATCCCGCAACATTTCCAGTTACAGACATTTCATCCAAACTTTTTTGAAAGTTTCTCTCTCTAACGTATTTACGAATAGCTTCTTTTAATCTAGCTTCCATTATTTTACTTTAGATTTAAGTTCTTTAATTAGCTCATAAGAAAGCATAATAGATGAAACTTGATTATCAGATACAGTTTTTCCAAATTTCATTTTTTCTAAAATAGAAATAGTTTCTGCTAATTTGATTGTAGTAACTTTATCTTGGATTTTTGACTTAATTCCTTTTAATTCTGCTATTATTTTTGGAAGTTCTTGTCCAATATAATCTTTAAATCCGTTTGTATTGGATATATTATTAATATACTCTTTTAACAAATTCTTTTGAGATTCATTAAGATTTGTATATTTTTTGTTGAAAGTTTCTACCAAAATTTTATAAGTAAGTAATCTAAGGTCTTTGTCTTGTTGTTTATAGGTTTCAATCAACTTTTTATCATCAGCTGGTTGAGTTTTTTGAGCAGGTTTTGAAGTAATATTTTCTATTAGGGTAATCTTAGAATTGAAAATATCTTTAATATCATATCCTTCGGCTCTCTTAGATTCAAATACTTTATATATTGATGCTAGTACTTTATAGTTGGAAATAGGGGATGACAAAAATGATTCTATATCAAATTTTTCTGAAATTTCTTTAATAAGATTGAATTTCTCTTTACTTAACTTGGTATAGTTTAACTTACCATGTGCTTCACACACAGTTTCTACAAGTCTATCTGCTTTGGTTTCGGAACTATACTTTTCTTTTAAAAGTAAGTCATAAAGACGCAATTCTTTGTTTAATTCCGTAGATGGAGCAAAGAACTCTCTTACGATATTTTTAGCGTTTTCGGTCTTATCGCCATTAAGAACTTCCAATGTTATTTGTCTTACTAATAATTCAAATAACACTCCAGTGTTCTTAAACTTGGAATGTTTAATTTTTTTCATTTAATTACCCTATATTTGTTCTACCCTATAAACTAACACATATAAATATAAACAAATTTTTCTTTGTTAAATTTTAGTGTCATCTAATAGGTTTTTTTCATCAAGCATATCCGATTTTTCTGCTAAAATCTTCTTTTTTGATGAAATTCCGTTAATATATTCACGAGCTAACTTCTTAGCGTTTGTGTTTAAATATCTATCATCTCTTTTTCTTTCCTTATGATTTTCCTTATCTCCCAATGGGTCTCTACCATATGGGTGCTTATCTTTACCATAAGTGTTCCCTTCTCTAGGTCTTCCAACTTCTCTATTTAATTCAATCTCAGTTTTTAATTTACTGATTTCTTCTTCCACATTTTGTTGTTGTGGTGGGTTTGCTGGGTCCTGTCCTTGCTGCTCTATTGATGTATGTCTAAATCTATCTTTAAGGTCTAAGATTACTTTTGCTCTTTCAATATCAATTTCGTCTTGAGATAATCCAAAGATATTATGATAAGCCCAATCAGATGATAACATATTAAGTGCTTTTGCATCAGATGCCAATCTCACCTTCTCACTCCATAAGTTTACCTTTTCTTGCTCATAGATAGTAGAAGCATTTGTCAATGTTAATTCAAAGTTTGTCATTTCAGCATCATCAATACCTTGTGCTGCTAAATGTACGATTGCAATTTTAGTAAGTTCACTAACAACTGTTCTTTGGATTCTTTCAATAGTTCTTGCAAAACGAACATCTTCTGCAGCTAATGTAGCTTTACCATTTACATTCTCATCATAAGATAAGTAAGCTTTTGGTACTCTTAATGCTGCGAATAGTTTATTTTTTAAGTAATCAATATCTTCGATTGCCGCATATTCCAAACCTTGTAGGTTTTCAATATTTGTACCACTATCACTACCACGAACCGGTAAGAAGAAATCTTCAGTAAGATTCTGAATATTGTATTTTAAGTTGTAATCGCCAGTATTTTTATCAACAAATGGAGTTTTCTTCATTTTGTTGATAATTTTTTGCATATAGTTATCTACTTCTTGAGGTGGAATATTACCAATATCAATTTTAAATATTCTTTTTTCAGGTGCTCTCATAATACGATGGATTAGCATCGCATCTTCCATAAGGGATAATTGTTTCCAAATTCTTCTTGCACCTTCTACCATTGATTTACCATAAGGAAGGAAGTTAGTATCTGATAACATTCTAAAGTGAGCCATTTCATATTGCTCATATTCTTTTTTACCAAAACGGTCTAACTCAACTTTATATTTAACATAATTTGCATTATTTGGGTCAGTACCCTCTAATCTTTCCACATTATAAATTGAATGTGGAGATACATTAACAATACCTTTTTCAGGTGATATTTCTAATGCTAAAAAAGCATCACCATATTTTACTAAGTTTCTAATCCAAGGCCATAAATTAAATTCTATATTCATTATATCATAGAATAGATTATGTAAAACCTCTCTTATATTTTCATTTGTTGATTTAATTTGAAGTACATCACCATATTCATTCTTAGTTGTACTTTCATCGGCATATATATCTAACGCAGAAGAAATGATTGGGTCTTGGTCCATAGCATCATAATCTCTAAAAAGTTCTCTACGAACCTGATGATATGCCATTGATTGTGCACCCTGGCTAGTCTCATAGTAAGACCTTTGCAACTTTGTATATCTATCTCTAAGATTTACAAAGTTTGTATTATATTGACGGTCTTCGGTATCAACAACCTTACGCTTACCATCTTTATCAACGGTTACGATTGCGTTTGTTGAAAATAATTTTTTTAATCTACCAAAAAAATTCCTGTCATCTAATTCTTGTTCTGCCATAATTTATTTACCATTTTCTACAAGACCAATATCTTGCTTTTGTTCTTGGACCAGGATTATCACAATTGTGTCTTGCTCTAAAAGATTTTCTTCTATCAGGGTTAGACTTTTTAATTCTCATTGTTTTATCCCCAAAGTTTACCTTAATTACTTTTCCTGTTTTTGGGTTTTTAACATAAACTTTAAACTTTTTAACATCACCTTGCATTGGTTTACCCAACTTCACCTCTCTACCTTGGTACTCAGCTTCATAAACACAATTACAATTAGCTTCTAAAAGTTCATCTGAATATGATTTGAGATATGATATGAAATCATCCATATCTTCCTGCTCTACATCCAATTCATCATAATCATCAATTGGGTTATCTGTTGGCGTATCTCCTTTAGAATATGCATTATCTACATATTCATCTTCTTTTAGGATATTTGATAATTTAATCATTTTGGTTTCCTTTTATTTTGACATATACAATAAATATCTGAAAATATCAAAACGCTATAATTTATAACCATTGGGTTAAATCCTCAAAATCATCACCAATTCTCATCTTCCAAGGATTATCATCTCTATCAGAACCACCATATACTCCAGTATATTGCATATTAGATGAAATCCCACCAATTGCTCTCTTTGTAAGGTCTATTCCTTCTTGTCTTAATCGAAGTGCAGTATCCCTAACCCATAACCCAATACAAAATGCCATCACCAAGTCATCATTATATCCTTTCATTGCTTCAGCTCTACCATTCATAAAGATAAATGTAAATAATTCATCTATTAAACGATTAGAACGAACTGTTACAGCTTTTTCTCTAAAATACTCATCTAATTTAGATACAATCAATGGTCTAGTCTTAGATGTTGTTGAGAATCCAGCAACCATACCTCTTTCTTCAGCACGATATTTGTTTCTTAACTGATGTTCCACATCAACATATTTTAAATCCTTACTCATATAGAATAAGTTTTTATACTGCCTATCTATTACCTGTTGAATACACGCCCATCCAATATTTGCGTTCTCTATTACAAGCAAAGCATCATTATATTGTGTTGATAATTCTACTAAAAAGTTTCCAAAATCCTTAGTATCAACCTTACCTTTATATTCTGCTACTTGAGTACAACTTGTTATATCCATAACATGTGCTGCTGAATAGTCAGAACCATCACCTCTAGCCACATCGGCAATTACCATATACGAACCATTTGCAGTAGGATATTCCCATCTCCAAAGATTTCCATCAAATCCAGTCTTCTCTAATGGGTCTTGACAATAACTTTCTTTATAGAACATTAATAATTCTGGGTCAATAACTGTATCACCAGAAGATACGAAGTCACAATCACACTCTTGCGCTGCTTTCTTTTGTCCTAATAATTTTTCTTGCTCATCTCTCCAAGCCTGTCCTCTTTCAGGGTGAACTGTCCAATGCAATCTAATTGTATTGAAAGGATTTGCTCCTTCTTCTGCACCTAACCAAGTTTTATGAAACCAGTTACCAACACCATTAGGAGTAGAAAGTGCAATACAACTACCACCCGTTGATAAGGTAGATTGAGCTGCCACCCAAATCTCATCAATATCATCAATGAAGGCGGCCTCATCAAATATTAGTAAGGAAAGTGCTTCAGAACGTCCTGCATCAGGTGAAGATGCAATTGCTTTAATTTGAGAACCATTATGTAAACGAAGTGAAAGTTTGTTATCTTCCAAAGAACCACCTTTTAACCAACTAGGAAGTAATTCATGCATTACCCTTACTTTAGTTACTAAGTTCTTTGCTACATCTTGCTTTGTTGCAATAACCAATACGTTAAAATCTGAATTGAATATCATTTTCCAAAGTGCGTATCCAGCCGATAAGGTTGAGATACCAGTTTGACGCGATTTCAATACTATATTAAAACGATTATCTTTAAATTGTGTAAGAGTTTGTTCCTGAAATGGATATAAGTGAAAAGGTATCTTACCTCTCACCGGATGCTGAATCATACAATACTTCTTCATAAAGTGAATCGGGTCTACCGCACACTTTTTGTATTCTTCTGCAATAATCTCCTTTAGGGATTTCTTTTGTGTTATGCCTGTACTCATACTAATCGTTAAGTGGTCTTACTAAATCGTAATTTTTATCTTTTAGTTTTTCGTAAGCTTCGTTTCTTAATTTAGTTGCTAATTGTATTTCTTCTTCAAAACGAGTAATATCTGCAAGTATTTCTGCTTTTAATTCATTTACATCCCTTTCCATACTCCACTTTTCAATTGTACCATCTTCTTGTACAACTTCATATTCTTGCTTAGCATCATTATATGCTTGTTGAAATTGAGCTACAACTTCTTTACCATATGAAATCATATTAGAATATATTTTATAATCTTCATAGATTTCCCACAATCCATCAATTTTTATTTGAGTTTCTCTTTTAGCCAAACACCCAGCACAAAATCCAGTTTTAGAAATAAGTTTTTTATCAGCTCTACTTAATTTTATTGTACGACACTCATCTGATTTACAAGTATTTAATTTATTTAAATAAGCTCTAGCATCTGCCATTATATCACCCAAATCGGATACTTCAATTTTACCACCCTCGTGTTGTTCCCAAGATTTACCATTCTCATCAGTCCATCTTTCTCCAACTTTACGAGTTATCTTTTCTTTATCTGCACCTGAAAATGATATTTGTGTGTTTTTTTCGTATTCACCACCGGTCAACACCATATTTACCAACTTTCTACGAGTTGGGTGCATAAACTTTTTATTGAATTCCTTTGCCATACTTTATATAATATATTCGTATATATAAGTATATCAAAAAATGATAAAACGATTAAGAATCAAAAAATATTCCTAAAATTTGATTTAGAGGTGCGAATGCTCCTGTTAATTTGTAAGTGTTACCACCATATACAAATACAATACCTTCGTTTGGTACAATCTTTTCAAATCCACCAAGTGCATTAAGTCTTTCTAACTCTAATTTTAATTTTGCAACCTTTTTAGGGTCACCACTTGCTTTTACTTGTTGGATTGTTGATTCTAAACGAGATACCATCTGTTTTTTAGCGGAATCTGGATTTGCTGTAAGTACTGAACTCATAAAGGATAATACATCTGCACCAACTCCTAAGAATATTTCTTCAAATTTCATTAGGTTTTGTTTAGATATTTTTTGTTGGTCTTGCTTATCAGTTTGTTCAGCCCAAGCTCTTAATTTTGCATCTTGGATTGTATTAATACGAAATGATTTATCACCAAAAGCCCATCTTTTAACCAATCCTATTTTTTCTTGTGTATCTAACTTCTTTGCACCCTTTTCTACAAACTTAGTCCACCATGCTTGATGATAATCAGCCACACCATCTGAATCATGTAATCCAAATTCAGATTGTAGTTTACCAATCATAGAAATATATTTTCCTTGCAATTTAGAAAGATGCTCCGATTTAGGAAGTTTTTGTATAGGTGGTCCTTGAATTGTATATTTGGATTGAACATGCCCATTTACTTGCTTAATCATACCAGCAAGTATTTTTGCAGCCTGTTGATTTTCTCCAATTACATTACCGTCTTTATCATATTCAAAAGTTCCGTGAAATACTAATAGTGGTTGTCCGTATGGAATTACATTTACCGATGTTGGATATATTACTTCCAAATTCATAAAACAACTACCACCTTTGAATATCATTTTTCTTTGTGGTTCAGATAGTGAACCTATTGCTTTTGAAAGGTCACTCATAGCGAAGTTATAAGCATCGGTTAATCCACCTCTACCAGCAAACTTATCTGCTACCTGCCCTATTGTCATAGCACCAGCTCCTTTGTTCTTTAGGTGTGATTTGTTACGAGCCGCAACTAATCTACCATTTACCCAACTAACTGCCAATGCTTGTCCATCAGTCTTTTCTCTTGCTAATTCCAAATCACCATTTAAAGCTCTTACTACAATTTGTTTTAAGTCAGAAAATGTAAGATTCATTTCAATATCAAATGGATGATTCATATGTCCATAAGCCCCACCTTCTAATAGTAATCCTTCATTAACTGGATTTTCCATTTTAGCTAACTTATCATAATAGTTTATATCTTCCCACAAATGGTCCATAGCTATTTCGGTTGCAATACGAACATCAGTTGTATGTTCCATTTCAACTTTAATACCTTGCATTAGTTTAGGTTTGATGTATTCTTTAGCATATTGCTTTGGGTCATAGTATCCTTTTGAATCCCATTTCTTAGCCAAATCAATTAGGGTTTTTCCTTTTGCTAAACCACCTGGTATTTGGTCTTCTTTTACAGTCTGATATTCATCACTACCATCTTTATCCAACTTTGATTTTAATTTCTTAACATCGTTTGGATTTGGTGCTCCGTTAATATATCCACCAGATAATGATAAACCTATACCAGCTCCACCACCCAATCCTTCTTTAATATTTTTTTTAGGTATTCTGAATGTTACTGCTTTTTTACCATTAATAGTTGGCATACCCCACTCATCTTTACCAATTGATTTAACAGTTACCTTTTTATTTTTAAATTTACCCATTAGGATTTCATCACCAACTTTTACATTTAATTTGATTTCTTCATTAATACATTCTTTAAGTTTTTTCAACTTAAGAGTAATCATTTTGAAGATTTGGTCATCAAACTTAGGATATGCTTTTGTAAAATTCTTTTTTCTTTCAGCTTCCGAACCGCTACTTAACCAATAACGAACATCAGTACCACTAATAGGATTCGGTTGTGCAGGTGCTGCATAAACGTATCCTTTATCTAAGTACCCAGCTTCGATTTTACCTTTATATGGTGTAAAATATTTTCCACTCAAACGTGAAGAATCTTTTTCACCTACAACAGTTATAAAACCAGTTGTATCTGAATCAAATTTATTAAGTATTTCTTCTGGAGCGTATGGGTTTCTTACATTGATGATTTTGTTTGATGGAATACCAAACATCTTCATCATTATTGCTTTCTTTTCTTTAAACCCAAATGGAGATTTTTTTGAATCGGTTACATCGGAAGTTCCTATATAAACATTATCCTTTCCGAATTTCTTAACCAAATGGTCATAAGTTGCGTAGTGACCCTTATGAAAAGGTTGAAAGCGGCCAGAATAGACAACAACTACTTTGTCCATCTGAACCGCTTCTTCCAATATACTTTCTACTAAAAATTTTGCTAATCCTTTCATATAGTTTTCTTACTATATAAATATTCGGATTATTCTTTTACAACTTTCATACCAGTTGAACCATCTGGCATTGTTTGTTGTTGTCTTTGCATTTCAGCAATTTGTTTTCTAGTTGGTGCACCAGGTTGATATTGTATTGTACCATC
>JACCEB011564702.1_pt1 | contig 11390 bp, 11 predicted proteins | sample 7454761 | NCBI WGS metagenome assembly JACCEB01 (sample SAMN15323454, study PRJNA562643) | freshwater metagenome | isolation source: river surface water | place: USA:Blue River Watershed | collected 2017-08-18 | reverse complement strand
TAAGCCAATGCGCGGCTCCCGATTTACTCACCAAGCACAATGAACCACGTTCGTTCATCTCGCTCAAGGTAGTTTCGTCGACTGGGTGAGCATCTGAGATGGTGAAGAAAGGTGACAGCGCTGAAGCCAATTCGTTGTAGGTGATGCCTTCGTATAAACGATGAATTGCTGCAACGCTCAATTGTTCGTCAATGAGTTCATTGACGTAAGTCATCGTGAGTTCTGCGGCGGTGTCATTGCTTCCGGTGCGCGATCGCGTTTCATCGCGGAAGGTGCGACTAATTGCATAGCGGTGATGACCGTCAGCTATGACAACAGGTTGTGATGAAATCGCAGATGAGATAGCGGTAATTCGAGACTTATCGGTTACACGTTCAACGCTGTGCTCCACGCCATTGTTGTCGGTAACTGATCCCATCAGCTCTGCGGGCTCTGCGAGCAGTTGGGATAGGCCATTGGCAAGTGACAAGCCCCAGACTGGCGAAAGGTTGGCATCGGTTGCGCGCGTGAGTTCTAGTCGATCGGTTTTTGCCTTTGGGGTAGTTCGCTCATGAGGCAACACTCCACCAGCGCCTTCATCGACCACCTCAAGAGCACCAATAACTCCAACGACATTTCGTTGCTTTCCTGTGGAGTCAACGAACTTCATGCGATAGAGGGTGAACGATGGGGATGCGTCGCGTACGAGTACGGCCGAATCAATCCACTTGTTCATCGTTGATGCTGCAAATTCATATGCATTTCCCGTTGACGAAACCGGCATATCAATATGCACGATGTTGTTCGGATGCTGGTTCGCTAGAGCAGAACGATCGCTTTCCGATAACACGTCGTATGGGGGTGAACACACTTCGTTCAGCGGAATGCTTTGTCCGTAACGAAGCGCCTGAAAAGGTTCAAAACGAGGCACAATTACAGTGTGCCATTGAAGCCTGCTGTTTTGTGTGATCTAGATGGTGTTGTTTGGCTGATGCACCAACCCATAGCGGGATCTGTCGATGCGATTCGACGAATCCGTGAAGCCGGTCACCGAGTTCTATTTGTTACCAATAATTCGCACGCAACTGCCGACGAGCAGGCGTCGGTGTTGGAAGGCATCGGAATTGAAGCAATGGGTTCGGTGGTGACTGCCTCGCAGTCTGCGGGAAAATTATTGCGACGTGGAGACCGAGTGTTGACGTGCGGTGGTCCGGGGGTAGTGCAGGCAATTGAACAATCTGGTGCCTTGATTGTGGGGCGATCTGACGATCCTAATTTTGATATGAACACCGAAGTAGATGCAGTGGTCGTTGCGTTTCATCGAACATTTGATTTTGCGGGACTAACAAAACTGTCGGCAAAGATTCGCAGTGGCGCGCGGTTCATCGCAACAAACGATGATGCAACGTATCCAACACCTCATGGGGTTATTCCTGGTGGTGGTTCAATTGTTGCGGCCGTTGCTACAGCAAGCGGAGTGCAACCAACAATTGCTGGAAAGCCATATGCGCCTATGGCGACATTGGTCAAAGCAGTACTTGGAGAAACAGATTTATCGAATGCCTGGATGGTTGGAGACAGGGCATCGACAGATGGCGAATTTGCCAAAACGGTGAATTGCAGATTTGCACATGTGCAAAGCGGAGTTGCAAATGCAAGCACCGATCTCGCACACGCAGCATTCACCGGCCCCGATCTTGCTTCGTTTGCAGATTTTCTTCTTGGCTCACATGAATAAACAATGAGTACACCTCGTTTATCAGTTGATAAAGCGCTCGTGCAGCGTGGGCTTTGTCAGTCAATTGAGGAAGCTCGTAATCAGATCCTGCATGGATCCGTTCGAGTCAACGGGTCGATTGTTCTCAACGCCGCACGTCAAGTATCTGCGCAGGACGAATTAATCATCAAACTCGCTGACCAATTTGTTTCCCGTGGCGGACTGAAATTGGAAGCTGCACTTTCAGTTTTTGACATCGATGTTTGCGGTAAGCGAGCCCTTGATGCAGGCGCATCTACTGGTGGATTCACTGACTGTCTTTTGCAGCGTGGAATCAATGAAGTTGTGGCTGTTGATGTGGGTAAAGGGCAGTTGCACGAAAAGATCGCGAAAGATCCACGAGTCAAGGTGATTGACTCATTTAATATTCGTCAACTTGTCGAAGCAGAATTGCCAGACGAGTTTTCGAAACCCTTTGACATTGTTGTCGCTGACCTGTCATTCATTTCTTTGAAGTCTGTTGCACCAGCGTTGCGTGCACGACTCTCAGACACGGGTGATTTGGTAGTGCTAGTGAAGCCGCAGTTTGAGGCAACAAAGCAAGAGGTGGACAAGGGAAAGGGCATCATTTCAGACCAGGAAATCCGTGATCGCGTGCTAGTTGAAGTTGGTGAATCCCTAGAAAATCAAGGATTGCACGAACGCGGGAGAATCGAATCTCCGATCCGTGGCGCAGAGGGCAATGTTGAATATTTGGTCTGGTATAGGTTTGAGGCGTGATGACATCGAAGGCGTTTAAGTAATGGCAAATTTTTTCGTTGTAGCTCATCACTCTCGTCCTGAAATTCCAGGTCTCATTGCCGAACTTCGTAAATGGGCCAGTGATCGCAAGCATGAACTGTGGATGAATGAGTTGGATGCGCAAGCATTGCGCTTTCCCGATTTAGCTCATTCCCGTCATGCAATGGACGCAGATCTCGTCATCAGTTTGGGTGGTGATGGAACGGTTCTGCGTGCGGTGCACATGCTGGATGGCGCACCGGTGCCAATTTTGGGTGTCAATGTGGGAACTCTTGGCTATCTCACCGAGATCGACCCTGAAGAACTAATTGAAGCTCTATCGAAGTGGGAGTCTGGCGTATCGGGAACCGATTATGTGATCGACGCTCGAATGATGCTGAACGTAACTTTGCATAAGTCTGATCGATCAGGTTCTATTTCGTGGCGTGCGTTAAATGAGGCGGTTCTCGAAAAACATCAATCGGGTCACACCATTTGGCTGGATCTTGTGATCAATGGCCAAGATTTTGCACGTTATTCGGCTGATGGACTGATTGTGTCAACGCCAACAGGAAGTACTGCATATTCAATGAGTGCTCGCGGTCCGGTGGTTTCACCACGGCATCGTGCTTTGCTCATCACGCCGGTTTCGCCACACATGCTCTTTGATCGTTCTTTAGTTCTCGATCCGCATGAGTCGGTACACATCAAGGTTGTGGGAACCCGTCCGGTTGACTTAGCAATTGATGGTCGAGGTGTGGCAAGCCTCACTCAAGACGATCTTGTGGTGTACGCGCCCGACACATGCCAAGCAATTTTCATCAGATTGTTTAAAGAACCAAAATTCCACCAGATTGTTAGGGCCAAATTTGGCTTAGGTGATGACTAGTGCTCACCGAGCTGCATATTGAAAATCTAGGAGTTATTGAAACTCTCGATATCCAATTAGGTCGAGGATTGATGGCACTCACTGGTGAAACAGGTGCCGGTAAAACGATGATTGTTGAAGCAATCAATTTGCTCGTAGGTGGTCGAGCGGATGCTGGAATGATTCGCCCTGGCGCAACTGAAGCTCGTGTTGAGGGACGATTTGTCTTTGGTGAAGACGAAGTCATCCTGTGCCGAACTATTCCACTTGACGGTCGATCGCGGGCCTATGTCAATGGACGCCTGGCAACAGTTGCCCAGTTGGCTGAGTACGGCAGTGACTTGGTTGACATGCATGGTCAACATGCGCATCAAAGTTTGCTTGGGGCCAAGGCACAACGCGAGGCATTAGACGTATATGCCGGAGTCGATCTAGAGCCTTTGCGTGCAGCACGAGCCGCTGTGACGGAAATTGATGCGGCTCTGGCAACTCTCGGCGGCGACGATCGTATGCGCGCTCGCGAGATTGATTTGCTGCGATTTCAGGTAAACGAAATCCGTGATGCTGCAATTAGCGGTCCTGATGAAGACGATGAACTATCTCGCGAAGAAGATGTTCTTGCCGATGCTGTGAATTATCGCGAAGCTTTGTGGAAAGCAGTTGCCTCACTCGCCGAGGAATCTGGTGCGACCGACAATCTTGGAACGGCGATTGCTGCATTACATAACAAGGAGCCTTTCGCTGAATTTGTCATCAGAATGAAGGCATTGCAGAGTGAGTTAGAAGATCTTTCCGCTGACGTTCGAGACTCCGCCGAATCGATTGAGGAAGACCCTGCGCGCCTTGATGAAGTTCGACAAAGGCGGCAGTTGCTCGTGGATCTGCGGCGCAAATATGGAGATTCGCTCGTCGATGTCATTGCCTTTGGTAATGAGAGCGCTAGCAGACTTGCCGAGCTGGAATCCTTTGAAGCTCGTGCGGCAACGCTTGATGCCGACCGCGTGGCAGCAGTTCGTGCACTTGAAAAAGCCCAGGCGGTTGTTGGCAAAGCCAGACGAGAAGGTTCAGTCCCACTTGCAGAAAAAGTGCAGAAAAACCTTCGGACTTTGGCGATGGCACATGCTGTTATCGAAGTTCTAGTTGGTCAAGACCCAGGAGACGACGTGGTATTTCTGCTGGCGGCTAACCCAGGTTCCCCGGTTATGCCCTTAACTAAGGTCGCGTCAGGTGGTGAATTAGCACGAACAATGCTTGCCTTGCGTTTGGTGCTGTCGTCCGGTCCCGAAACGCTGGTATTTGACGAGGTTGATGCGGGAATTGGAGGTGAAGCAGCAGTTGCCGTGGCGCAGGCACTAGCAGAACTCGGGAAACGTCATCAGGTATTGGTGGTTACCCATCTTCCTCAGGTCGCTGCAGCTGCTCAGAACCACATTCAAGTTTCTAAATCGGTTCGCGAAGGTAAGACATTTGCCCAGGCAACAACGCTTGGAGAGAATGAGCGCGTCTCAGAAATTGCGCGAATGTTGTCCGGGGGCGTCGCTGAAGCAACCGCGCTGGAGCACGCCCGAGAATTGCTCCGAGACAGTCAAAAAACAGTCTCGACCAAAGCGGTGACAGACAAGCGTTCTCGGCGGTAGTCGCCGACAGGTTATGCTTATCTCCCGTCGTGAGGTAACCGGTTTTTCGACAAAACCATGAGAGCGGACGGAGAGTAAAAATGCCAAAGCACGTGTTCGTGACAGGTGGCGTTGCTAGCTCCCTCGGAAAAGGTTTGACCGCATCGTCACTCGGTCGTCTTCTAAAAATGCGCGGATTACGTGTGACGATGCAAAAGCTTGATCCATACATCAACGTGGATCCAGGAACAATGAACCCATTTGAACACGGTGAAGTGTTTGTCACCGATGATGGTGGCGAAACCGATCTTGACCTCGGTCACTACGAAAGATTTATTGACGAAAACCTGTCTCGTTCGTCAAATGCAACAACCGGAAGTATTTATCAGGCAGTGTTGGCTGCCGAGCGCAGGGGAGATTACCTGGGTCGTACGGTGCAGGTCATTCCACATGTCACCGACGAGATTCGCCGTCGAATCAAGCGGTTGGCAACAGACGAAGTTGACGTGGTGATCACTGAAATTGGCGGAACAGTTGGCGACATCGAGATCCTTCCGTTCCTTGAGGCCGTCCGTCAGTTTCGCAATGAAGTTGGTCGTGACAATGTGTGCTACGTCCATGTCACGTTGGTTCCATTTATTGGACCAAGCGGTGAACAGAAAACTAAGCCAACACAACACAGCGTCACGGAATTGCGTGCGCGAGGTATTCAGCCAGACATCATTGTGTGCCGAAGCGATGAACCGATCAGTGATCAGCTGAAGCGGAAAATCTCTAATCAGTGCGACGTTGAGCAAAAGAGTGTTATCAATGCCGCCGACGCGCGCAACATCTATGAGTTGCCACTCATTTTGCACGACGAAGGGCTTGACACTCAGATATGCGAAGTACTCCGTATCGATGCGCCACTTGACCTCACGCCATGGCGCGAGGTGGTTGCACGTGTGGAGGCATCAACTGCACCCGTACGAATTGGATTGATCGGTAAATATGTTGAGTTGCAAGACGCATATTTGTCAGTTGTAGAAAGTTTGAAGCACGCAGGCTTTCACCACGCAGCAAAAGTTGAAATCGTGTGGATACAAGCTGAAAATGTTGAAGGTCTACTTGCAGACGAGCAGTTAGCAACCCTTGATGGAATTGTGATTCCGGGTGGATTCGGTACTCGCGGAGTTGAAGGCAAAATTCGCGCCGCTCAATATGCGCGCGAACACGGTGTGCCTTGTTTGGGGTTGTGTCTAGGTATGCAAGTTATGACCATTGAGTTCGCGCGACACGTGCTTGGTCTTGCTGATGCGCATTCAACCGAGTTTGATCCAACAACGCAAAACCCAGTAATCGACCTCATGGTTGATCAGCGAGATGTCACTGACATGGGTGGCACGATGCGGCTTGGCGCTTATTATGCGCAGCTTGAGCCGGGTACAAAAGTTGCAGCCGCGTACGGTGAATCTGTTGTGAGTGAGCGCCATCGTCACCGATATGAATTCAATTCGAATTATCGTTCACGTTTTGAGGAATCTGGGTTCATTTGCAGTGGTTCATCCCCGGATCGTCGCTTGGTTGAATTTATTGAGTTGTCTGAGCACCCGTTCTGGGTTGGCACACAGGCCCACCCAGAGTTCAAGAGTCGCCCAGATCGCCCGCATCCGTTGTTCCGTGAACTCATCGGTGCTTCATTGCAACATCGTGTTTCGCGATTGAAGAACGTGACTCCGGTGACCGATTCGGTTCCCACATCGTCCATTAACGCATAGCGAATTGGTGATGTCGTCGCTGACAAACAGCGAACGTTTTTTGACTTGGATGACAATTGAGCAAGGTCGCTCGCCGCGTACCATCGAGGCGTACCGCCGAGATTTGGTTCGATATCAGAATTTCCTTTTAGAACATTCACTAGACGAATTGTCGGTCAATTCACAGGGCGTAGAGAAATTCATCGCCTCATTGCGGGCAGAGGGTAAGGCCTCCAAGAGCGTGGCTCGAATGTATGCGGCGGTTCGAATGTTGCATCGATTTTTAGTGGAGGAGCGCATTCGGATAGATAACCCCACTTCTGGGGTTGACGGAGTAAAGGTGCCAAGTGGTATTCCGAAAGCACTAAGTGAAGACCAGGTTTCTCGCTTGCTTGCATCAGTAACAGGCGTGGATTCGTTTGCTCTGCGCGATCGGGCGTTACTTGAGTTTCTATATGCGACAGGGGCTCGAATTTCTGAAGCATGCGGACTGTCTCTTTCTGATCTTGATATGGAATCTCAGCTAGTTCGTTTGTTCGGCAAAGGTTCGAAAGAAAGAATTGTTCCGTTTGGGAGTCACGCAAAGAGTGCCCTTGAGGATTGGTTGGGAGCAGGTGGGCGTCCAATGCTTGTTCCCGATCAATGGGCAAAGCGCGACCACGCAGATGCGGTTTTTCTCGGTTCTCGTGGAACGCGTTTAAGTCGTCAAGCGGCATGGGGCATTGTTCGAAAGTATGCGCAAATTGCTGGAATTGGAGATGAGATTTCGCCTCACGTGATGCGCCACTCTTGTGCAACTCACATGCTTATTCACGGAGCTGATTTGCGCATCGTTCAAGAACTACTCGGCCATGCATCGGTGAGCACGACACAGGTGTATACGCGAGTGGATAACGAAGTGCTATTTACGATGTATCGCGAAGCACATCCTCGTGCCCGCATTGGGTTTGCGAAATAACGATCATGAATCCACTTCATCTTGCAAAGCGTGCTTTGTTCTCGATAGGTAACGCTTCGGTTTCATCCACAGATCAGCAGTGGATTGCCAACACCTTGAATGGTCACGAACTTGCATTATGGCAGCAGTTCACTAATCCGGATAAGCGGCATAGCGTGATGGTTGCAAGAAGATTTATGGCAGAAGTTCCAAATGCAAGTAGGAAACATTTGGCCGGAGTTATGCTCCATGACATCGGCAAAATCAAGAGCAATTTGTCAACACTTATGCGCGTAATTGCCACTCTTGTTGGTCCGCGTGGCCAACGATTTACGGCCTATCACAATCACGAAAAAGTTGGTGTGCAGTTGCTGCGTGAAATCAACTCTGAAGCAGAAACTATTTCGATTCTCGATGGATCCTGCGAGACTGGTATTTACAAAGCCTTTTTGCGCGCCGACAATATTTAGCGCGGGTATAGACCAATGGCGCTTTGTGCACGAGCAAGCGTGGCTTGCGCAACTTCGCCAGCTTTCTGTGCGCCTATTCGCAGAAGCCGACCCAATTCGGCTGGGTCATTCATTAACTCGCTGTAGCGCTGCTGAATAGGTGCGAGCATCGCAGCGACAGCAGCACCGCAGTCAACTTTCAGCGCTCCATATTGCGAATACTGTTCAGCAAGTTGCTGAGGTGGTGATCCAGTAACTGCGCTCAAGATGTCGAGCAAGTTGGCAATTCCTGGTTTTGCTTCGCGGTCATATCGAACTTCGTTTTCCGAGTCAGTTACAGCACGTTTGAATTTCTTTTCTATAGCTGCGGGTGGGTCGAGCAGATACACGCAGCCAGCTTCGGTCTCGGATGATTTCGACATCTTCGAAGTTGGATCGAGTAAATCCATAACGCGAGCGCCTGCTGGTGGAGTGACAGCTTTTGGCAGAACGAAAGTCTCGCCAAAACGGTGGTTGAAGCGAATTGCTATGTCGCGTGTTATTTCGATGTGTTGCCGCTGATCATCGCCAACAGGAACTTCTTGTGCGTCGTACAACAAGATGTCGGCAGCCTGGAGGGCGGGGTACGTAAACAGTCCAGCCGATACAAAATCTGCTTCTCGTTTAGCGGACTTGTCTTTGAATTGTGTCATGCGACTAAGTTCGCCAAAACTTACGGTGCATTCCATGATCCAACCCAATTGAGAGTGTTCTGGAACATGCGACTGCACAAAGACTGTTGCCACATTGGGGTCGAGCCCAACAGCAAAAAGCATGGCTGCAAGTTCGACGGTGTTTTGGCCAAGAACTCCAGGAGTGTCGGTCACTGTTAATGCGTGAAGATCGACTATGCCATGAAAAACGTCGTTTTGGTGCTGTCCAGTGACCCAGTTGCGTAGAGCACCCAAATAGTTGCCCAAATGAACGGCGCCGGTGGGTTGAATGCAGGAAAGGACACGGGCCACGGTGTAACGCTAGTGCACATGACCTTACGGGCTAAGGACATTTTGCTGTGGTGAACTATTCTGTCGTCATGGCTTATGAGGTGGCGACCCCCGTTTACGACGGTCCATTTGACCTCTTGCTTCACCTCATTTTGAAAGAAGAAGTGGATATTCATGAGGTGTCGCTGACTCGAATTGTTGAGGCCTACCTTGAAGAAATTCAGCGTATGCAAATGTTGGACCTTGATATAGCGACCGAATTTCTTCTTATTGCATCAACACTGGTCGAGCTGAAAACTCGTCGTTTGCTTCCCGGACGAGATGAATTGGATCTAGACGAAGAGCTGGCCTTGTGGTCTGAACGAGATCTTCTGCTTGCACGGTTGCTCGATTGCAAGACATTTAAAGACGTTGCGACTGTTTTTAGCCAGCTAACCGAACGAGCAAGTTTGAGTTTTCCTCGACGCTCTGGTCCGGACGAACGATTCGCCGACTTGCTTCCGGACATGCTCGATGGAGTGACGCCTGCTCGTTTGCAACGCGCTTTCCTGCGTGTCACTCAACCAAAGCCGCCAACATCAATTGATCTTTACCACGTTGCTCCAATTCGGGCAAGCGTTGCCGAAGCGTTGATGGAAATGCTTGAGACGTTGCCAAAGCTTGGAAAAGTTACGTTCCGTCAAATTACCGAAGCAATTCATGACCGCATTGAAGTAGTCGTAAGGTTCCTGGCAGTTCTTGAACTGTATAAACAGGGTCGCGTAAGTCTTGAACAGACGGATCGTTTCGGAGACATTGAAGTTCAATGGACAGCTGGTAACGACACCGGATTTGTCGCCGCGATGAGCATTGACGATTACGAAGGGTGACAAGCAAGAATTTATGAGTGAAGAAAACACCTCGCCATCAAATGACATTTCTCAAGAAACTGTCAGAGCATTAGAAGCAATTCTTCTTGTTGCAATGGAGCCGGTTGATCCGACGCTGTTGTCTCAATTACTGGAGATATCGATTGCATCAGTTGAGGGTTTATGTGAGCGCTTGGCAAATGCGTATGAAGAAGCGGGGCATGGTTTCCAGCTCGTCAAGGTGGCTGGCGGGTATCGGTTTCAATCACACCACGATGTGGCGTCGTATGTAGAGCGTTTTGTTTTAGATAGTCAGCAAGCACGAATTTCATCCGCAGCGCTAGAGACATTGGCGATCATCGCTTACAAGCAACCAATTTCTCGAGGTCAGATTGCTGCAATTCGCGGAGTTGACCCAGATGCTGTAATGCGCACACTGCAAGCACGTGGCTACATCACTGAAAGTGCTCGCGATGATGGACCAGGACAGGCAGTGCTATTTGGCACGACGCCGTTATTTCTCGAACGTCTTGGTTTGGAATCACTGGCCGCACTTCCACCAATCGCTGATTTCGTACCTGATGCTGCAGTTGTTGAAGCACTCGAACAAGGTTTGCGTATAACGCCACAAGCAGAATGAGTGAAGACGGAGAGCGGCTTCAAAAGGTTCTTGCCCAACGTGGATGGGGAAGTCGCAGAGCCTGCGAAGAAATTATTGCTGAGGGTCGTGTCACGGTAAATGGCAAAGTTGCCATTCTCGGGTGCCGTGTAGATGTAGAAACCGACATTGTTGAAATAGATGGCGCTCCTGTTGGGGTGAAGCCAGATTTGGTGTACTACCTATTGAATAAACCCGTTGATGTCATTAGTACAGCAATTGACACCCACGACCGGGAGACTGTTGTTGATCTGGTGCCTCAGACCCCACGGGTGTATCCCGTTGGTCGACTTGACGGTGACTCGGAAGGTCTATTGCTATTAACAAATGATGGAGAACTCACCAATCGAATTACGCACCCAAAGTATGGACTTGAAAAGGAGTATCTAGTTCATGTTGAAATAGGTGCTGCTGACGTTAGTGATTCAGCAATCCATCGTCTGCGAAACGGGATTGAGCTTGAAGACGGAATGACCGCGCCCGCGGAAGTAAGTCGATTGCAAGAGGGTGTTTTGCGTTTCGTCATTCACGAGGGAAAGAACCGCCAAATTCGTCGTATGTGTGATGCTGTGGGATATCCAGTTATTCGACTTGTTCGAACACGTATCGGTCCAATAATGGACAAGCGATTGCGACCTGGGCAGTGGCGCAATCTCACGCAGGCGGAAGTGAAGCTATTAATAGAGTCCGTCACGCAGTAGAGCTCGGGTACGATATTTCTCTGTGAATCAGCGTCGAGCAAATGTCTTTGGGCTTGGGCTGATTGGTGGATCGCTGGCAGCAGCATTGACATCACGAGGCTGGCATGTCACGGGAAGC
>JACCEB010835259.1_pt1 | contig 11390 bp, 12 predicted proteins | sample 7454761 | NCBI WGS metagenome assembly JACCEB01 (sample SAMN15323454, study PRJNA562643) | freshwater metagenome | isolation source: river surface water | place: USA:Blue River Watershed | collected 2017-08-18 | reverse complement strand
GTCTGGGTTATTCGCAACTACTGACCGAAGACGATCGACCAGAACTTCAAGTCATTGCTTACGATAAGGATGACACTTTCGTGATCGTCACGGATGGATTCACCGATCAGATTGGCGGACCCGATGATCGTCGGGTCAGTTACGGTTATCGCCGTCTGCAATCGGTGCTCATGAACCATGCCAATGCATCTGTAGGCGAAATTTCAAAGGCAATGAAAGCAGACTTCGATGCTTGGCAGGGCAAGAATCTGCGGCGCGACGATGTCACAGCCCTTGTATTTCGTTTGTGATTCAGGCGAGGTTATGTAGACGCTGAATAAGCCCACGTTTTATGGCGAGCCAGCATAGCTGTGCGACGCAGGGACCAGCAAGATCAAGGGCTTGATGTGATTGATCTTGTCGCACAAATTTCCGGGTTTATTTGATCATCGCTTCCTTGGCGCGGCGCCATCCACCTATGCGCCAGTAGAGCCAGCCAGCGATCGAAAGATTGAGCAGATTCCAGGCGACGCCATTGATGAAGGCGGCCTGATAGGAGCCCGTCAAGTCGAATACTTTGCCTGACATCCATCCGCCCAGCGCCATACCAAACAGCGTCGCGGTGATCACGGAACCAACGCGTGCGCCAGCCTCAGCCGGAGGAAAATACTCACGCACGATGATCGCGTAGGACGGCACGATCCCCCCTTGAAACAGGCCGAACATGATGGAGATCACGTACAGTGACACCAAGCCATCGAAAGGAACGAACAAGAGCAGCGCGATACCTTGCAAGGTCGAGCCGAGCAGCAGGGTCCGTATGCCGCCGATACGATCGCAGATAAGCCCGGAGACCAGCCGACTGGCGATACCAAAGCCCAGCATGAGCGAGAGCATCTGCGCACCGCGCGCCGCACCGAAACCCAGATCACTGCAATAGGCAACGATGTGTACCTGCGGCATGGACATGGCCACGCAGCAGGCCATGCCTGCGATGCAGAGTAAAACCTGCGCTTGCGTCAGACTCAGACCAAACGGTCGGTCTGAGGTAAACGCGGAGATCGGATTTTCCGGCGTTGCATCGGCGATGGGTGGTCGGACTTTCATGCGCAGTGCGAGCAGCATGATGCCCGCGCCACAGAAGCAGCCCAGCGTGAGATAGCTGGCACGCCAGCCAAAGTGATCTATCCCCCACTGCATCACAACCGGCCAGACGGTTCCTGCGACATAGTTGCCACTGGCGCAAATGGCGACCGCGATGCCACGACGTTTTTTCCACCACAGCGCTGTATCTGCCAGTAGCGGCACGAACGTGGCCGAGCAACCCATAATGCCGAGCAGTGCGTGGGCGAGGGTCAGACTCGCAAGGCCGGGCGACTGACTGGCCCACAGAAAGCCGGCCAGATTGCCGAGCCCGCCAATAATGAGTACAGGGTAAACACCGACGCGGTCCGCCAGTCTTCCCATGAGCAGGCTGCCGACGCCAAACGCGATCATCAGGGCAGTGTAGGGCAGTGACGCGCCGGCGCGATCGCTGCCGAACTCAGCTTGTGCAACGGGCAGGATCACGACCACCACATACATCGCCGCGCTGCCCAGGGTAACGAGAACCAGCGTGTTAAGCAGGCGCCAGAATGCGTAACGTGAGTCGATCAGATCGGGGCTGACTGGAATGCTGGGGCTGGACATGGGGCATCAGGTTAGCATGCGTTTTGGACTGGGCCTCTGGAAAGTGCGCCTGCTGTCGATAAGTACCCTTCAAGGCAGCTGCGCGCCGAGAACCGCAGTGCTGGACTGTAAGGCTCGCGTCGATGTACGCTGAAGTCACTATTAAATGATGTTATTGAAGAGGCAATCATGACGATTCAGTCTCCCCTCATCGACAAAGCGAAAGCTTTCCGGGCCGGGAAGTTAGCGCTCGCCAAGCCTGAGATGCAGATCGGTGCGGCCTGTGTCGCCAATGCCGAGGATCTCGCTCGTGTGCTGTCGGAAGAGGCGGGTGAGACCGACACATTTTTGCTCGCGGGTGCGGTACTGAATGACGTTCTTCAGACCACCGAGACCAATGAGGCAGAATTGGCAAGCGTGTTTGGCAGCGAGATCGCTTTCATCGTTGCCGAGGTGACGGATCATCCCCGTTTTTCGCTGGTGACTCGCAAGGCGCTGCGACTGCGTTCGGCATCCCATTTATCCCGCAAGGCCCGTTTGATCAAGCTCGCTGAGGTGATCGAGAGTGTGCGCACGCTCGCCAGCCCCATGGCGCCTGAAGCTTGGTCCAATCAGCACAAGATCGAGTACTTTGATTGGGCAGAACGTCTCGTCCAAGCCATGGGCAAGACCAGTTCCACCCTCGAGGCAGTGTTTTCCGCTGAAATCGAAGGCGCTCGGCTGAAGCTTGGGGCGCGTATGACTATGGTGAATTAAGAGATTTAATCCAGGGAGACGCTGAATAAGTCACGTTTTATGGCGAGCCAGCGTAGCTGTGCGACGCGGGAACCAGCAAAATCAAGGGGTCGGTACCATTGACCTTGCCACAAAAGTTTCTGGGCTTATTTAAGCAGCACTTCCCTAGATCATCAGTTCCGCGGCGCCTGCGCACCAAAACGCGTGGACCGGAACCATTTTTCGAAGACATCGGCCTGATCCTTGTAGCCGCTGAAGTTCAGCGCACGAAAATCCGGTATGGTTTTCGTCGCTTGGGCATTGAGCCAGTTAACCAGATGAATCGAGCGGCCGGTAGGGTCAATCTTTGGCAAGCGCTCTGGCGTAAAAGTCACTGGCACGATACGCACCGATTTGAATTTTCCACTGGCATCAAACATCATCTCCGGGAAGGTCGAGACATTTGCCAGATTCTGTGCGCTCAAGCCGCCTGCGCCTACAAAGTTACCGATGGAGTGCAGCACGGGTACGCCGTTGATGCATTCTGCTGCGCGTACCAGGTGCGGTCCGTGAGCAATCAGCGCACCCGCACCGGCTTTGATCATCGTAGCAGCAAATTTTCTTGCGTTACCACGTTGCTCGCCCAGGAAAACTTCATCTTCATTGGTGATCATGGCATAGGCATCACCTTCACCACCGAGCTGATAGAAAAGAATAACCAGATCACTCTTGGCGCGAACTTCAGCGACCAGCTTGGCCGTTGCCTCGATTTCCAGCACGTTGTTGTACATCGGGTAGTGGGCAAGCGCGATCACGCCGATCTTTATACCTTTGACTGGTCGAATCACATAACTGCCTTTGAGACCCGTATGCTCGATGCCTGCTGCAGTCAGATGGCGCTGGGTATCAGCGAAACCGGTTGGGCCGTAATCCTGCGCATGATTATTCGCGATCGACAAAATATGAAAATTTGCTTTTTTCAGCAGCTGGGCGGTTTCGACCGGATAATGAAAAGAGTAGGAGCGGCCCGGTACATAAGGCTTGCGAGGCGTGTTGGCGTCGGTGATGGGCCCTTCAAGATTGCCCAACACCAGATCGGCTTTGCTCAGCAAAGGCATGAATTCCGTGAAGGCATTGCGGTTGATTTGGGGATTTTCCGAGAACACGAGATCACCGGTTGCCGCCAGACGTATATCGGTCGCCGCGGAATCGATCGGTGTGCCCGAGCAGTTCACAAATTTTGGAAAGCCGTCTTCGATCGTGGTCTCTGCCTGCAAAGGGCATATCAAGCCCGAGCTTAGTATTATCAGAGCCGCCAGTAGCGATTTTCGAAGAGGAAGTGCTCGGTGGTGTATGTTTTCGTTCATGTAAGCGATAAGCAAGTAAGAGAAAAAATCCAAAGGTGTCACTCAGGTGTTATGCGCACCGCATAAGTGAATCGATGGCGATAATAAGTGCTATCCATGCGGCTCACAGTCACTCGAGTGCCCGGCATAGGTGAATGAATGAATTGAGAATCATTGACATAAATACCAACGTGCGTGAATCTTCCGCCACGCGTATTGAAAAATACCAAATCGCCGGGGGCTAGCTCTTCACGGCTAACGCGCGACCCAAGGCGCGACATGTCCACGGGCATCCGAGGCAACTTGATATTCAATGTATGGCGAAAAATAAATTGCACAAATCCGCTGCAATCAAAGCCCGTCTGTGGTGATGTACCACCCCACCGATAAGGTACCCCCATATACTTGCTGGCTTCAGAGACGATGTTCATACCCTTCGATAGCGATTCGGTCAGCGTCTCTGAAGATGCAGTGATCGCGGTCTCGGTCGCCACAGAGGGCTGAGACTTGTCTGATGCCGGTGCGTCCGGACGCGTCTCGGACGCTGCCTGTGCCGCTGACGGATCAACGGGCCCGGCCCATGCAAGACTCACGGCTATCATGATGATGCCGGCAAGCGCACTGCATATCTTCAGCGGGAATGACATTTTTGTAATAGAAACTATAAAATCACAGGCGACCGTAGTCTATCTCATCATATCGGTACAGTCAGGGAAAGGCTGAATAAATCCACGTTGTATGGCAGGCGTAGTTGTGCGACGCGGGGATCAGCAAAATCTGGTGCTTGGTGCGATTGACCTTGCCACAAAAATTGATGAGCTCGTTTAATTAGCGCTTCATTAGGTATTACTCACGCCATGAATCCGAACAAATCTATGAGAATCGGTGCAGTGCTGCTCGCAGCGGGACAGGGCGCGCGCATGGGTTCGGTGCCTAAATCCTTATTGCGTCTGCAGGGAAGGCCTTTGATTCATCGACATCTGATGGCCCTGCGCGAAATCCCCTTCGATGAGCTTGTCGTGGTCACGGGCTATCACCATGAGCAGATCGAAGCGGCTATCAGCGACCAGGGAGTGCGCTTGGTCAGAAACGCCGAGCCCGAGCGCGGTCAGCAATCCTCGGTTCGCTTGGGCGCTGCTGCCCTGGGGGCTGAGTTTGATCTGGTCATGGTGGTGCTGGCAGATCAGCCATTGATTGGCCCTGTTGATCTGAGAGAGTTGATCAGCGCATTTGCGCAGCGTCCGCCAGGGACAGGTGTGCTTTATCCGGTGGTGCAAGGTCAGCGCGGCAATCCTGTCGTGTTTTCGGGTGACACGATCGCAGCCATGCTGAGTAGCGGCGACGATGCGGATTTCAGGCGCTACATTGATGCACATCCCGCAGTGGTCTATCGGTACGAAACGCCCAATGAACATTTCATTATCGATCTCGACACCGCAGAAGATATTGCAGCCTTCGAGCAGCGTACTGGTTGGGTACTAAGCTGGTCGGATGGCCTTACATAAAAAAATAAAAACAAATGATGATCTGCATGCGACGAAGTCCGTCAGTTCGGCCAATTTGCCGACCCGAACCATCGTAAATGCGGTCGCCATCAATGCGTCCCATCGCACTACCCGAGCCGCTGTACAAACGTTCACCATCAATGCGACCGATTTGTCGACCAGAGCCATCGTAAACGCGCTCACCGTCGATGCGACCAATTTGTCGGCCTGAACCATCATAAATCTGCATGCCGTCCTGACGACCGATCTGGCGGCCGGAGCCATCGTAGTACCTGTCGCCATCGACACGGCCGATTTGTCTGCCGCTGCCGTCATACAGGCGCTGTGCCTGGGCCAACTGGGTTCCTGTCATTGCAAACAGCAACAGCAGTATCGTCAAAGATTTAATAGAGCACAGATTAAAAAACCCCAGAAATTTTTGTGGCAAGGTGATTGGCGCCAAGCCCTTGATCAAGCCGGTTCCCACGTCGCACAGCTGCGCTGGCTCGCCATAAAACGTGGGTCTATTCAGCGTCTCCCTAGCCATACATTTTTCCTTGCGTTACCTGAGTACCCAGCCCGCGAATGCGGTACTGCCTCTGGATTCGTAGTCTGCTCTGATATTTTGCGGTATCACTTTGGGAATCACAGGCACATAAGCATAGTTCTCACCCTGAGACAGAAAGCCCTCACCCCAAGCGCCGCACAAGACAGTTTCTTCTATGATGTAAGCACGGCGGTTTGCGTAGGTATCTCTGAATTCTTTCAATACGAGGTCTCTCCTACGCAGGGCTTCATCCGGTGCCACGCCCTCTTTTTTATCGCGATATTCTTTCACGAACAGCTCGGAAAAAATCGTTTCTGCGGTCTTGAATCTGGCCTGATGTTTTGAGTCGTTCGCAGCAGTTTCTGCGAGTACCGAGAAAATCGCGGCACAACGAACTGACTGCGTTGCGATTCTGGATTCTTGTGCGTGAATGTGGGTAAAAAAAAGGGACAGGCATATTCCTGTCACTACCCCAAGTGAAATTTTCGTCGCGTTCATTTCGTCCTTTCTCACTGGGTCCGTCATGATGATGCCGGTGCACGAATCATGCAGATTATCTCACGACGTTTGCCTGGGAACGCCATGCGCCAACCGGGACTTTTTCGCTGGCAGGGGGCGAGGCTGTGTAAGATGGGGAAAAAAGTAACTCCCCAATGAATTATTAAAAAGAGAATGCAAGAGGCTGCTATGGAAGATTCTCGTGTAGCGGATCAAACCCCGGCGGAAGTCAAGGAGGGGCTGGAAGCATTGAAGGCCGTGCAATCCTCGGCAGCGTCACAAAACAATGACCCTGATGCGATTGACGAGCGCCTGCAGAAAGCCAGAGCCAGCCAGCGGGAGTTCATCATCCGTTTGTATGTCACCAGTGCTGTTGTGATCGCGCTGCTCAGTTTTGCGATCTATCTGACCATAAAGCTGAGTTGAAAGGCCGTGAAGCGCAGCTTTGTGTTGCGCATTTTTCGCAAGTATCGGCAGCAGCGCTTGGCCATCCCGGGATTTGACGCGGCCTGTCAGGCCGTTGGAAATAGTCTCTAGCTGATTGCTGCCTTGTCGGCACGTGCATCGCCCAGATTGTCTTTCCAGGTCACTTCCAGCATGTCGCCTTTTGTGCCGCCCTTGAAGCTGAATTGTATGAAAGGATTTTCCGACACTGCCATCCCCAGATAGGCGTCCAAGACGATTCTGTCCTTGCATTTGACTTCCAGCGTCTCTATGAAATGGGCGGGAATTTTCTTGCCATTTTCGTCTTTGCGAAGTCCTGATTCCATCGGATGACGGATCATCAGTTTGACCTCAATGAGATCCTGGACCTGTACCGCTCTGATGCGCATGGGTTCACTCATGATGGTCTCCTGATATCAACCGCAACCGCCGCCACCAGCTCGCACCTTGATCGTGGTGCTCGCAACGTAGTAATTGTTTTTGGCTCTGACTACCGCATAGACGGACGAGCTTTCACCCATTTTGATCCGGGTGTTCAGCGAGGGCTGTGTCCCCTCCGGGAATTTGAAAACACCGACCACAGGGGTCGGGTTTTTCTGAACCACCAGGACGATCAAGTCGGTGCCTTCAAGCCGGCTCTCCACGGAGACTGGGACGACGTAGCCACTGTCGACCATCTCCGGCCCGGACACAGTGATCGCTGTACTCTCCACGACCAGATCACCACCGAGGGCTTGCGCCGCTTCCTGAAAGGTGCGGGTTTTGAGCAGGCTACCATCCCATTCCTTTGCCAGCGCCGGCCATGGCAGAAGCGCGCCGCCCGCAATCGCCATCGAGAGCGTTGTTGTCAAATCCAGAAAATCCCTGCGGTTTTGATCCATGGTGCGACTCCTCTGACGCGTTTCCCCGGCGAATTGGGTGGGGATGACTGCCGGCAATAATCCCTTAATGTATCCCGATATGAGCTCCCTGCGCAGCTTTTAAGTCGACCAATTTCCTTGGTTATTGATCCTTGAGGACTTCGAAGCCTTCCACAAAATACTCGGTATCCCCGAAACACGAGGACGGAACCCCTTTGTGCTGTGAGTATTTCAGCACCAGCCGCTGACCTGCATGCGCCGCCAGCTGACTTGCCAGCTGATCATCGCGAACGGTAAACAGGAATTTTTCCGGGACGACGCCGGGCAGCGTGGTTAACAGATGTTCGCCTTCCCATGTTTTGCAAAGCCATCCTCGTTTTGAGAATTTCTGCAGCAGACCGGCGCGCTCACCCGTCGAATAAGACCAACTGAGCGTTATCCAGGTATACAAGCTGAACGCGACGATCAGAGCGACGAGCACGGTCAGAAATCCAAGGGTAATTTTTTTCATGAGTTTCAGGCAGCGTTGATGAATTCAATCATGGGGGTTTGGGGCGCCACTCACCGCAACGCATCAGCTGAGTGACTGGCGAATATCAATCACGAATCGGTATTTGACATCGCTGGTCTGCATGCGCTCATAGGCGAGGTTGATATCCTGCATGGGAATGATCTCGATATCGGACACGATCTGATGCTCACCACAAAAATCCAGCATTTCCTGCGTCTCTTTAATGCCGCCCACCAGTGAGCCGGCGATACTGCGCCGTCCGAAGATCAGCGGTCGGGAATTGAGCTCTGATGTTGGACCGATCGAGCCGACAACGCAGAGCGTACCATCAACTTTCAGCAGTTCCATGTAAGCCGTCACGTCATGGGGCACAGGTATGGTGTTGAGCAGAAAATCAAACTGGCCTGCATAGCGAGCAGCGGCGTCTTTATCAGAGAACAGTAATACCTCATCGGCCCCCAGGCGTTTGGCGTCCTCTGCCTTGTGCGCAGAGTTGGTAATCATCACGGTGCGCGCTCCCATCGCATGAGCGAATTTGATACCCATGTGACCGAGACCACCCAGACCAATCACGCCTACCGTCATACCGGCTTGCACATTCCAGTGTTTCAGTGGCGAGTAGGTAGTGATACCCGCGCATAACAAGGGCGCAGCGCCCGCAGGGTCCAGCGAGTCGGGTACGGTAAGAACAAAGTGACGATCCACCACAATACTTTTTGAATAACCGCCGTAGGTGAAGCCGCCGGGATCCTTGCTGGGCGTGTTGTAGGTGGCAGTAAATCCATTGAGGCAGTACTGCTCCATATCGGCATGACAGGAAGAGCAATGCTGGCAGGAGCCGACAAAACAACCCACGGCCACGCGCTGACCCACGCGCAAATCGCTTACCTCAGGACCGATAGCCCTGACGGTACCGACAATTTCATGTCCGGGCACGATGGGGTAATTGCTGCGTCCCCAGTCGTTCTTCGCTTGATGAATATCTGTGTGGCAAACACCGCAAAATTCAATATCGATCTGTACATCCCTCGCCCCTGTGGCTCTGCGGGTGATCTGGTGTGGCTTCAGGGGTGCGTCAGCGGCGTGCGCGGCGTAGCAAGAAACGAGGGTCATGGGCAACTCCTGAAATTACATGAAGGGTTGGGAAAACACGGAATAAAAAGCTGTCGGCTTCATTCAAACAGTGCTTCCCTGGCAAGCCTGTATACCCAAAGAATAAGTGATCTCGTAAAGTCGTATCAAGAAACGGGTTTTGTTATCATAATGGCTACGCGCTAAAGCACAATAAAACTCCGGGCACTGCGTCATCGCAGGTTCAGTGCAGCGACTCACGTAGAATAAATCTTGCTAAGAAAATCTTTGCCCCAAACTCCGTGCACCGGTTTAGCACCGCTGTGTTTTGTATAAGCCCTGATATTCCCGTCCTGCTACGATGAAAAAAATCCAGAAAATTCTTGTTGCAAATCGCTCCGAGATCGCCATTCGTGTCATGCGCGCTGCGACCGAGTTAGGTATACGCACGGTGGCTGTTTATGCAGCAGAAGATCGTTTTGCGCTGCATCGCTTCAAGGCCGATGAGAGTTATCTGGTGGGTGAGGGTAAAAAGCCTATTGCGGCTTATCTGGATATTGAGGACATCATTCGCATCGCTAAAGAAGCGCAGGTGGATGCGATTCATCCCGGCTATGGATTTCTGTCAGAGAATCCGGATTTTGCCGAGGCCTGCACCAGCAACGGAATTATCTTCATCGGTCCCAAGTCCGACGTGATGCGCACCTTGGGCAACAAGGTCGCTGCGCGCAATGCCGCCATCGCGGCCGGTGTGCCCGTCGTGCCCGCCACGCCGGCCCTGCCGCAGGATATGGACGAGGTCCGAAAACTGGCCGGTGCAGTCGGTTATCCGTTGATGCTTAAAGCCAGTTGGGGCGGCGGTGGTCGGGGCATGCGGGTGATCGAATCCGAGGACGAGCTGCCCGCGCAGCTCGAAGTCGCGCGGCGCGAAGCAGCCGCCGCCTTTGGCAACGACGAGATGTATCTCGAAAAGCTGGTTCGTCGCGCGCGTCATGTCGAAGTGCAGCTGCTGGGTGATACGCATGGCAATCTGATGCATTTGTTCGAGCGCGATTGCTCGGTTCAGCGGCGTAATCAGAAAGTAGTCGAGCGCGCGCCCGCGCCTTATTTGAGCGATGCAGATCGTGCGTCTTTATGCGAAGCCGCTTTGAAACTGGGACGTGCGGTCAATTACACCCATGCGGGCACGGTTGAATTCCTGATGGATGCCGATACCGGTTCGTTCTATTTCATTGAAGTCAATCCGCGTATTCAGGTCGAGCATACCGTCACCGAGCAGGTCACGGGTGTTGACATCGTCAAAGCGCAGATACGCATTTCCGAAGGCTTGAAAATCGGTGACACCGATGCACAAGGTCTGCATATTCCCGATCAGTCCGAGATTCGGCTGAACGGACATGCATTGCAATGTCGTGTCACCACCGAAGATCCTGAAAACAATTTCACTCCTGACTATGGTCGTCTGACCGCTTACCGTAGTGCTTCCGGTTTTGGTATTCGCCTTGATGGTGGCACTGCGTATTCAGGGGCGGTGATTACGCCTTATTACGACTCTCTGCTGGTCAAGGTCACTGCCTGGGCACCCACGACGGTCGAGGCCACCGCGCGCATGGACCGTGCGCTGCGAGAATTCCGTATTCGAGGCGTGTCGACCAATCTGCAGTTTCTGGAAAACGTCATCAATCATCCGCAGTTCATTTCGGGTGAGTGCACGACACGTTTTATCGATACGACGCCCGAGCTGTTCCAGTTTGCCAAACGCGCCGATCGCGCGACCCGCTTGCTGCGCTTTATTGGCGATGTCGTCGTCAATGGCAATCCCGAAATGAAAGGACGCAAAGGGACAGAGGGCATTCTGGCTGCACCGCTCTTGCCCAAGGCGAGTCGGGTGGCGCCAATACCGCCGGGCTCCCGCGACCGTTTGCGCGAACTGGGCGCCGAGAAATTCGCGCAATGGATGCGCGAGCAAAAGTCGGTGCTTCTGACCGACACCACCATGCGTGACGCGCATCAGTCGCTGTTTGCAACCCGCATGCGCTCCTCGGATATGCGCGCCATCGCACCCTATTACGCGCATATGCTGCCGAATCTTTTCTCGATGGAGTGTTGGGGTGGTGCGACCTTTGATGTCGCCATGCGATTTTTAAAAGAAGATCCATGGGAGCGTCTGACTGAGTTGCGCGAAGCTGTTCCCAACATCCTGTTCCAGATGCTGTTGCGTGCCTCGAATGCGGTGGGCTACACCAACTATGCGGACAATGTCGTTCG
>JACCEB010677180.1_pt1 | contig 11390 bp, 10 predicted proteins | sample 7454761 | NCBI WGS metagenome assembly JACCEB01 (sample SAMN15323454, study PRJNA562643) | freshwater metagenome | isolation source: river surface water | place: USA:Blue River Watershed | collected 2017-08-18 | reverse complement strand
GCTCCGCCCACTGCTGAAGATCAATCATCGCCCTCAGCGCGTCTGGCAGGTAAGCCTGCAAAACGATTCCAGCTGTCAGGTTTTTGAACTGCGGTTTCTGAAGAAGCGTCTTGAAAACTGCGATCGTTAGATCAAGATCTCTGTATTCCTCCATGTCTAAGTTGATGAATTTCTTGGTTGGTGCGGAATTGGCAATCTCATATAGAGGGATTAGCCTCTCAACAACCTCATCGACGGCTTGATCAAATGCCCAGGGGGAGTGGGGAGAAACTATCGCCGAGACTTTGACAGAGACATATTCGGTCTCTGGTCGAGCGAGTATTTCCTTCACTGCACCCAGACGCTTATCCGCTTCTCCTTTTCCTAAAACTGCTTCTCCAAGAAGATTTATGTTGAGGGTTGTACTTGCGAGCCCTAGCTTCTTGGTTGATTTGCGGAGCTTTTTGCCTCTTGCATCTAGAACAAGGTGAGATACCAATTGGCGCAAAAAAGCCCTAGCTATTGGCACCACGGGCCAGGGAAACAAGACAGCAAAGTTTGCGCCCAGGGCCACCATCATCCTCAGATGAAATGGCAAGAATCTCGGAGTAATTGTTCGTAGGGTGTAAAAGTTGCCAGCGGCGACTCGAAGATCTTCTGGTCTGATAACTCCATCGATAAAGCCAACAGCAAATTCCAGACCACGCTCATCTTGCAGCAGTCCAGCCAGCCGTTTCGACGGCTTATTTATCTTTAGTTTCTTTGATTGTTCGACCCACGACCGCACCTGTTCGATGGCGGCCTCGACGAGCTCAGCAGAGGGCAGGCCCGGAATTTGGGTGGTTTTCAAAGTCATTGTCTCCCGCACCACTCTAGGGTAGAGCCTGCCTGGGAAGAGCGCGACCTAGCGGCATAAGTATCGGTTGTTATTGTTTGAACATGGTGGATAGCGCGTTTGGTCAAGTGGCCCTGATTCTGCTGGTGACTGCAGTGATTGGGTTCGGAGCTAAGTTTGCCAAGCAGCCATTGGTCGTGGCATACATCTTTGTTGGGGTTCTGCTGGGCCCTACTTTCTTAGACCTTGTCCACTACGAGGATGAGATTGAGCTCTTTGCTGAGCTTGGGATTGCTCTGCTACTTTTCTTGGTCGGCTTGAAACTGGATCTAAGCCTGATTAGAAACATAGGTAAGGTTGCAGTTTTCACTGGCTTGGGCCAGGTAATTTTCACAGCGATTTTGGGATTTGCGATAGTTCTCGCATTTGGTTTTGATCCGACGCAAGCTGCCTACATCGCTGTCGCAATCACTTTTTCTTCAACCATTATTGTTGTTAAGATTTTGTCCGACAGAAGAGAAATTGACCAGCTGCATGGTCAGATTGCTGTTGGATTTTTGATTGTCCAAGACATACTCGTAATCATTTTTATGGTGTTTATTGCTGCTATCGGTTCCAGCGCCGGACAAGTAGACAGGTCGATCCCAGTCCTGGTCTTTGGAAGTCTCGTCTACATTGCTGCGGCCGCAGCCATTTCAAAATTCTTACTGCCAAAGCTTTTGGCCTGGCTTAGCAAGAGCCAAGAGCTGACTTTGATATTTGGTGTTGGCTGGGCATTGACGCTGGCAGCAATTAGCCACTGGCTTGGACTCTCCATGGAGATAGGAGCATTTATTGCCGGTGTCGCGCTAGCTTCGACTCCCTATCGTGAAAGCCTTAGCAGCAAAATGGTTAGCTTGCGCGACATTATGGTGCTTTTCTTTTTCATCCAACTTGGGTCTTCGCTCAGTCTCTCAAGCGCACTTCAACAGATAGTGCCGGCGATCATCATCTCAGTCTTTGTCTTAGTAGCTAAGCCACTGATAGTGATGGTAATCATGCGCTGGCTGGGCTACAGAAACCAGGTTTCCTTTAGAACCTCAGTGGCTATCGCTCAAATAAGTGAATTCTCACTAATCCTGATGGCTCTTGGTTTCTCCTTGGGTCAAGTGACTCAATCAGCATTGAGCCTTGTGACATTGGTTGCTGTAATTACCTTTACAGTCTCCACCTACTTCATTTTGTACTCCGAGCGGATGTATAAATTCCTTCAGCCGCTGCTGAAGAAGTTTGACGTCCCAGCAGAAGATCGACTCGACGAAGAAGCAATTGAGGCTCGTTATGACGCGATTGTCATTGGCGCAGGCCGTCTGGGCTCCAATGTCATTGGCGGTCTAGCGGAAAAGGGAGCTAACTTGCTAATCGTTGATCAAAATCCTCAGGCCCTGAGCAAGCTTGCTGCCGAAGGTTATTCAACGCTATTTGGCGACATCAGTGATCCTGATTTTGCATATTCACTGCCACTGAATGAAGCTGATGCTGTCATCTGCACAGCTCAAGAGCGAAGCACCAATTTGGTTTTGCTAGAGACCCTGGATCGATATGGGTATGAGGGTCAGATTTGCCTAACAGCAATGGATGCACCAACTGCCGTTTTATTGCAAGAGCATCCGCGAGTAACTGTGATTAAGCCACTCAGAATGGCAGCCAATAGCATCATCGAGGCTCTTCCCAACCTAAGAGAGCGCGAGTAGCCTAGAAGTCAATGGGGACTTTAGGCGCAGTAGATTTTTCAACTTGGATTCCAGGATGGATTTCACTGGGGGCTGTGATTTTCTATGGAGCTCTACTTATCTCTCTCGCAACAAGTGCAAAGGTTGCGCGGGATCACTATCAACTAAGAATCCTGGTTACAGGAAGTCGCGGAAAATCGGGGACAGTTCGCCTCATTCACTCAGGTCTTGCTAACTCCGGAATAAAGGCATACGGAAAAGTCACCGGCACCATCGCTGTTGAATTGCTTCCAGACGGCTCAGAGAAAGCCACCTCAAGACTTGGAACTGCTGGAATTTCAGAGATGCCTCAAGCAGTGAAGCGTGGAATGCGAGCAGGAGCAACCCATGGAGTCTTTGAGTGCATGGCTGTGTCGCCGCGTCTGATTCACACCGTGCAAGCAAAGTATGTGCAAGCGCAAATTGTGGTTATTCCAACTATTCGTCTAGATCACTTGGAGGACGAGGGGCTAGACGAATTTGAGATTGGAATGAACATTCTCAACGCTGTTGAGAAATGTGAATATTTAGTAACCGGAGTAAATCAACCTGATTTGATTGCAGCGTACAAAGACTGGTGTGAGCAAAATGGTGCAAAGTTCATCAATTGCTCTCCGAATGAGAACACTCCAGAAGTTCCTGGCCACCACCCAGTTAACGTTGCGGTTGCCCAGGCAGTTTGCGAACTGGCAGGAATAAAGCCTGAGACTGCTGCGCTTAGCCTTCAGTTAGCTGGGCTGGAACCAAGAGCTCTTGAGCTTTTCCAGCTGAAACTCGACGGCACGGAGACACTCCTAGTTGATATCGGCGGGGCCAATGACCCCGAGTCAGCAATCGATACGCTCAAGAGCTGGCATCTAGAAAATGAAAAAGTTCTACCGGTGTTGGTGAATCGCTGGGAAAGACCTTTGCGATCAGTTATTTTCTCTGCATCGCTAGCTGGTAACTATCCACTTGCTCTGGTCAGTGGACCGCTGTATCACTGGCTTAGCCGCCCTGAAACGTTAGCCTTCTTGCGTTCAGCAGCAGGTACAAAGGTTTGGGATACAAGCTTCATCCAGCTGTCATACCTTGACTGCTTGTTCCCCCAACGGATTATCAGGAAGGTCAAGAGTGTTTTTCCTGAGCTTGCCGACGGCAGACTTGTTCTTCTACTTGTTGAGAATACCCACGGCTCAAAGGTCGACATTCTGCGCTCACGTTTCGAAAGAGGACTGAAGCTCAGCCAGTTGGAGGTCTTCGGTAAATGATCGAACTCGACGTCGAACTAGTTAGAGGAATACTTGTTGTTGGGCTAGTAATTTCTGCCTTGGTTTATCACTTTTTCAGGGTAAACAGTGGCGGGGTGGTAGCCGCGCCATTTCTTGCAATTATGGTCTTATCGGGCGACTGGGTAAATATTGCAGGCTGGATGGTTCTCTCGACCATTGGCTTTCTGACCATTCGCTATTTGAGCGAGCGTTGGCCCTTGCCCAGGGTCTGGCTGTTTTTCGCTGGAATTTTTATTCCGATGTCTGTTCATATCTTGGCTCTCAACCTGCTTCAACTCCCAGGGTTTGAAACCTATTCGTCTTTCTTGGCAGCCGGTCTCTACATCACAAACGGCCTCACAGCCTATGACGCGGCTCGACAAGGGTTGATTAGAACATTTGTTAGCGCGGCTGGTGTGACTTTGTTGACAGCTATCGCGGGCTTGATAATGAACTGGCTCATCGAGATAAATTCGATACCAACTGAACCTCTACCGGCTTTTGTCACGCAAGATCCGCTACTTGCTTTTGTGATAGTGGCAGCTGCCATAGTCGCCAGACTTGCGTTTGGACTTGGAACTGCGGGAATCATTGGCGGAGCGTATTTACTGCAGATTGCAAGCCCTAGCAGCTTGCTAGTTGTATTGGTCTTCACATTGATCGGAGCTTTTGTTTACAAACGTGTAGCTGACTTTATGGGCCTGTCTCCCAAGCAAGCGTTCTACTCATTACTCGCGGTTGGATCACTGGTGGCATGGTTCGGTCTATTTTGGGCGAGTTACCTTGGAGTTCCTGGCGCCGCTCAAGTTGAGAGTTATGCACTGGAGCCACTACTCGTGGTTGGGCTCATGATTGGCGAGACAGCAAGGTTTGGAGCAATTCGAACAATCGCTGGGGCGACATTGGTGGGTGCATCAGGATGGGCGATCACTTCCCTGGTCAGCAGCGGGGTTATTTCAACTTTCGGAGGCTACTTCATCGCTGTCATTCTTCTAACAGCCGGGTTGATTTATGCCTTCAAGGGAGTCAAGCGCGGGTGGGAAGCTGCTGTTGCAGGCAGCTCGAAGTGGGCCGCCTGAGAGCCATTGCACTAAACTCTCTTTGTTTCCAGCTGCCCTCGTAGCTCAGTGGATAGAGCAAGAGCCTTCTAATCTCTTGGTCGCAGGTTCGATTCCTGCCGAGGGCGCCAAAAAACTAAATGGTATAGTCCAAAGATGCGCTCACTCATGGGACTTACTCGTTATGCCGTGCTGGTCCCGGCCATTGCCTCTTTGCTCGGTGCTCTTTTGCTGATGGGACAAGGATCAGTTGAAATGGTGCGCTCCGTCCTCGCCAGCCTCACCAATCAGGAGAGCCTGAAGGAGACCATCGTCAGTGTTCTAACGGCGGTTGATGGCATTTTGCTTGGAACCGTTCTGCTGGTCATTGGTTATGGACTTTATGAACTATTCATCGACACTGACATCAAAGTGCCCGCTTGGCTGCAGGTAAGAGATTTGGATGATCTCAAGTCAAAACTCATCGGAGTGGTTGTGGCGATTATTGCCGTTGTGTTTGTTGGTGTGTTTGTGGATGCCAACAGAGCCACCGAGGTCATTTCTTACGGAGTCGGAGCCGGGGCGCTTGTCGCGGGTCTGGCGCTATTTGCTTATGCCACTCGCAAGGAGTCCGCCAAAGATAAAGCAGAGCCCAAGATTCCAAAAACCAAGCCCTAGATATTTTTGCAGGCTAGCGGGACTTCCGAGTAGCCTGTCCAAACCTTGACAAGACATAGCGCTCAAGTATGCCAACTAGGTTGTAAAGCAAAATTGAAACAAGCGTTATCACAACGACGTACGCCCAAACCTCATTTGTTTTTGCTCTACCCACAGCTGAAATGATTCCGTAGCCAATTCCTTGGCCGGTTGCCAGCCACTCAACCAAAAGTGCGCCGGTAATTGCACCAGGCACAGAAATCTTTACTGCGGCAAAAAAAGATGGGAGCGAGGCGGGAAAAGCAACGTATCGAAGCTGTGAGAATTTATTGGCACCATAAATCTTGGAGACATCCAACATCGCGGGAGTTGCCGATCTAAGGCCAAAAACGATGTTTACCAGTGCCGGAAATAACACGACAATTGCCCCCATAACCGCCACGGTGACCTGCTGTCGACCAAAAATCAAAATCAGGATAGGCGCCATGGCAATCAGCGGCACTGACCTTAGCAGCATCGCCAGCGGCATCAACGCTTGCTCAATTCCCTTGGACAGGGAAAAGAGCACTGCGACTGCGGTTGCAATGAACAGGCCAAAAGTGAATCCGATTGAGGCATCAACCAAGGTTTGCATTAGCGCAGCCCAAACTAGCCCGAGGTTTTCACTCGATTTTTCGGTTACGAAGAGGTAGTTGAAAACGTCAATCGGTCCTTTACCGATGTAGGGCGTAACATCAAACGCCCACAGAGCAATCACCCAAATAGCCATCACGATTAGCAGTGATAAAGCGGTATTTGTCAGACCTTCGCCCAGGAGTTTTAGTTGGTGACGAATTTCTTCGCGCCGAACGCGAGCTCTGACCGCGATTAGGGATTTATCTTCTGCGTCTTCCAGCTTGAAGTTCATCACTGCCCCCTAGCCCATGGGGTGACAAGTTTTGACAGGAAAGAAAACAGTGCGTAGCCAGCACCGGCAATCAGACCAGAAACTAGAGCAACTCCCCAAACTCTCGCAACCTCAAGTGACTGCTGAGCATTTACCATGGCAGGACCAAATCCAGCATCCGGGCCACCAACATACTCGCCCAAAATTGCACCCAAGAATGCCGCTGGCGCTGCAATCTTGAATGCTGCGAAGATAGATGGAAGAGCAGAAAGCATCTGAACTTTTATCAGTCGATGCCACGCATTTCCTCCGTAGGCCGTTACTAAATCGAGCGTTTTTCTGTCAGCTCCCTTAACTCCAGTGAGAGCTCCGACATAGGTGGTGAAGAAAACACTGAGCGCCGCCAAGACAATGGCTGCTGGTGCGGGCTCACCTTCTCCAGGAGCCCCAACCACCAATCGCACAATTGGACCGATCGCAACTATTGGAATGCAGTAGGTGATAATCGCGACTTGAGTTGAGAGCGCCTCTATTTTCGGCAGCACTAGGGCAATGGCGGCCACCGTGAGAGCAAGTAGATTTCCCCACAAGAATCCAAGTGCAGCCGCTGCCAGCGTTACCGCTCCATTTCTCCAATAAAAGTCAAAACCATCAGCCCAGATTTGATTTACAACCTGCAGGGGAGTGGGGATTGCTCCACCTGATCCATCCGGCCTGACGCCAATGCCTGCGAAGACTGTCTCTGCCAGAAACCACCAGGTCGCGATGGTTATTAGCAAACCAACTGCGCCAACCAGATGCGGTGGGATTTGGAGTTTTGCTCTAATCATTTTCAACCGATTGGGCTGAGGATCCAAAAAGTAATTCCGAAGCTTGATCATGTAATCTGTGGAACTCCGGCGTTCTCATCATTTCTGGAGTTCTCGGCCTTGGCAGATCTACGTCAATGATTTCTTTGATTCGGCCTGGCCTCGGACTCATCACGGCAACCTGATCAGACAGGAAAATAGCTTCCGAAATTCCGTGGGTTACCATCAGTGTCGTCGCTGGTTTTTCTGTCCAAATTCTCAGCAGCTCGAGGTTTAGTCGCTGCCTAGTCATGTCATCGAGCGCGCCAAACGGTTCGTCCAGAAGTAAAACAGAAGGCTGAACCACCAGTGCGCGTGCAATTGAAACGCGCTGACGCATTCCGCCAGACAACTGTGCAGGCTTCGCGTTTTCAAACCCCTGCAAACCAACTAGCCGTATCAGTTCATTGATTAGCCCCTGATCAGGCGACACGTGCGCTAACTCAAATGGCAATCTGATGTTAGCGACTACCGAACGCCATGGCAGAAGTGCTGAATCTTGAAAGGCAATGCCGAGTCGGTGGTCCCTGCGCAATTCTTCCGGATCCATTCCATCAACTGTCACGCTTCCACTGGTTGGAGTCTCAAGGCCAGCCAAAATTCTGAGAATCGTAGACTTTCCGCAACCGGAAGGGCCCAGCAGAGACAAGAAAGAACCGCGCTCGGAGTGAAGCGTGGCATTATCGAGCGCTTGAACAGTTTCTCGCCCAAGATTGAAAGTCTTGCTAAGTCCTGAAATGGTAATGCCGCTGCCCAGCGAGTGGGCAGCGGCATTAATTTGGTCAGTCACCGCAGGTTACTCCAGCAGTTCTGGGTGTTCGGCGTAAACCTCTTCCAAAAGGCTCATGTCAAACAGCTGATCGGCTGTGATGGTGTAACCAGCGCGTGCCAAGGTTTGGATGTTGAGTTCTTGAAGAGCTGGCGAAATCGTAAGCAAGCCATTTGCTTTTGTCTCATCTGTCACAACGAGCAGTTCATTTTGTGCTCTTGACTGCTGCTGTTCCTTCTTGATGTCTAGCCCTAGGTCTTTGCCGTAAATTTCTACAGCCAGCCTCGCTCCCTCGTCTGGATTTGCGATTGCGTCTTTCCAACCGCGAATAGTTGCCCACAAGAACGCCTTCAACTCTTCACGCCTGTTATCGATTGAATCTTGCGTTACCACGAAAGCCTCGGCAACGAATGGCAGACCATTGTCGGCAAACAGCAGGTTAGTAACCTCAAAACCGAGGTTCTGAACAGTGATTGACTCGTTAGTAATGTAGGCCAGGAAGCCGTCTACTTCGCCATTCACCAGCGGGGCAGGATCATATTCGACAGGCACCTTGGTGACTTCACTCGCATCAATGCCATTAGCTGCCAAGAGGGCATCAAATAATGTCTCATTACCACCTGCTTGAACGCCTATTCGCTTTCCAATCAGATCCTGAGGGGTTTGGATGTTCGCCCCGTCTTTTAGCGAAAGGATTGTGAAAGGACTCTTCTGATAGGTCGCACCAATAATTTTGAGCGGTGCTCCCTCTTCGGTAATAACTGGGGTAACAGCGATCGCATCGGAGAGTCCAACCAGCACATCACCTGATAAAACAACGGCAGTCGTAGCCGTTGGACCGGCGATGAAGTTAACTGAACTGAACCCAGCTTCTTGGTAGTAGCCGCTGTTGTCTGCGAAATACTCTCCCGCAAACTCAGCATTTTTTATCCATGAAAACTGAACAGAAAGTTCGCCGAATCCTTCGGCGGATTCCTCTGCGGCGGGGGCGCAGGCCGAAAGAGTAAGGGTGGCTGTGACCGCAGTTAGAGCTGCAAGGAGTTTCATTTTCTTCATTCATTGTCCTTGGAATCGGTGGGCTTTTGTATGGCAATACATTACGGAGTATTTTTGCCTTCGCCATTCCGACTTGCGGAAAGATCAAATCAAGAAATCCCATTGCAAATTACTCAAGACTCAAGTTTTAGTTGAGGGTTAAGAGTTATTGGCCCAGCAAAATCTACAAAAGCCATCAATTTTCTCCCTAGCCATGCATGTGTAATTTACGCCTCAAAAGCCCGCTCGCGCGCGAAAAAGATTACAAAACGTTCAGAATGCGTCAAAGAACATGTAGATGCCGAGCAAGGTCAATGCAATTCCGCCGATTCCTCGAAAATTGGCAAGTCTCTTTTCAGAAGTTGATAACCAATCTCTTGCCTTACCAGCTGAAATGGCATAGATCATGTCGCTAGCTATTCCAATAATGCTGAAAATCAACCCAAGAAAAAGCATTTGGATTATTGGACTGCCATCGCTGGGAGAAACAAAGGAAGGTAGAGCGGCAATAAAGAATACAAACGTCTTGGCATTTGTGATGCCTACCAGTATCGACTGTTGAATCACTACTTTGGACGTACTGGACTCCTCGTTGGCAATGTCCAATTTTCCGCGGTCGATGAATGCCCTTATGCCTAGATAAGAAATGACCAGGGCTCCGACAATCTTGATTCCAAAAAATAAAGTGGGCGCTTGTTGAATTAGGACTCCAAGACCCAAAGACACCACCACTATTTGCAACCCGACGCCGATAGCGTTGCCGAGCACGGACAACACGGCAAGCCTTGTGCCAAGCACCAGTGCCCTTCCGATGGCAAACAAAACGCTTGGGCCTGGTACCACAATGATCACTATTGCCAGCAGAAGAAAACCTACAAGGTTAGTTGTCGAAGGCAAGTTGGCAGCTTTTCTATATCGCAGCTAGGGCGAGCTCGACCATGTTTTTGAAACCCGTCTCGCGTTCCTCAGCGGAGGTGTGAGCGGAGCCGTCCATCATGTCAGAGACTGTCACGATGCTAAGAGCTTGCCTTCGGAATTTTGCGGCAAGTGTGTAAAGCTGACTAGTTTCCATTTCCAGCGCCAGAACCCCCAGCCTCTTCCAGTGCTCCAGAGAATCTGTTTCGTCGTAAAAGAGATCACCGGATGCGACCATTCCAATGTGGTGGGCAATGCTCTTCTCTCTGGCTTTGGCAACTGCTTTTTCCGATAACTCATAGCTGGCAGCTGGAGCGACATCTAAATCTCCATAGGTTCTTCGATTAATTTTTGAGTCGGTTGAGGCGGACATTGCGATTACTACGTCTCTTAGCTGAGTTGGGGCAATGCCTCCTGCGGTTCCCACTCGAATTGCCTTTTGGACACCGTAGTCATTGAAAAGCTCATAAGCGTAGATGCCGATGGATGGAGCGCCCATACCGGTTCCTTGAACCGAGACCCTCTTGCCATTGACAGTGCCGGTGTAGCCAAACATGTTTCTAACCGAGTTGTACTGAACAGGACTTTCTAGAAAGTTTTCTGCTATCCACTTAGCCCTCAAGGGGTCACCTGGGAGAAGGATTGATTCTGCTATTTCGCCTGGTTTGGCTGCAATGTGAGTGCTCAATTTACGTTAGCTCCAAATTGCCTTTGTCGATTTGTCCTTGCTTGCGGTAAAGGTCAAGCTTGCTGCGGGTGTCAGCGATGTCAAGGTTTCTCATAGTTAGCTGGCCAATTCGGTCAGCTGGACCAAAGGCTGCGTCTTCGGTCTTTTCCATCGAAAGCTTTTCCGGGTGGTAGGAAAGATCGCCAGTGGTGTCAAGGATGGTGTAATCGTCTCCGCGTCTTAGTTCCAAAGTCACACTGCCATTGATTGCCGAGGCAACCCAGCGCATCAGAGATTCCCGAAGCATTAGGGTTTGTGGATCAAGCCAGCGGCCCTCATATAGAAGTCTGCCCATCCTGCGACCCTGCTCGTGATAGCTAGCGATGGTGTCCTCGTTGTGGATGGCGCTAATGAGTCTTTCGTAGGCGATGTGAAGTAGTGCCATGCCTGGCGCTTCGTAAATCCCTCGGCTTTTAGCCTCAATAATCCTGTTTTCAATCTGGTCGCTCATGCCAAGACCGTGACGACCACCTATTGCGTTTGCTTGGCTCAAGACCTCCAAAGCGGACTTCAGTTTCTTGCCGTTGATAGAAACCGGTCTTCCTTGCGCAAACTCGATTGTTACCTTCTCAGGTTGAATCTTCAATGATTCATCCCAGAACTTAACTCCCATGATCGGCTCGACAATTGAGAGCGAAGTTGAAAGCAGCTCTAAGCTTTTCGCCTCGTGGGTAGCGCCGAGCAGGTTGGCATCGGTTGAG
>JACCEB010443725.1_pt1 | contig 11392 bp, 8 predicted proteins | sample 7454761 | NCBI WGS metagenome assembly JACCEB01 (sample SAMN15323454, study PRJNA562643) | freshwater metagenome | isolation source: river surface water | place: USA:Blue River Watershed | collected 2017-08-18 | reverse complement strand
GTTCTTTTCCCAATCATATTGGTCAAGAATATTACAACTTGATCAAGAGATTTCGTGGGGTTATTGCGGGTTCTAGTGTGTTAGAATATATAACAGGAATCCAATGTAAACCCAATGATATTGATGTTTATATTGGTCCTGAACAATTAGGACCATTAGAAGCTATGCTTGGTGTTGGTCTTAACACTGAACAAAATAAAGATAATCAGATAAAATCCCGTGGACAGTTTCAGTTTACATTAAAAACAAAACCAAAAGAACTTGAACATTTTACTTGGAGTCCCAGTGAAGTTAAAGTTAAAGTTAAAGTTAAAGTTCAAGTTTCCAATGAAAAAATTTCCAGTATAGATAAACAATACAATATGAATGGAATTGTTAAAGTATACAATTTGCAAATATATAATTGGACAAGAAAAAAAATTGGAGATATTCAGTTTATTTGTGTTGATTCAGACCCAGTCCAATTTATCAAGTCAAATTTTGATTTTGATATGTGTGCTATTGGATTTGATACTAGACGAGAAGATTTTGTTAATTTGATTAACAAACCCAACTACAGAAAGCTTAGGATAACCAAATCTTATATTAATAAAATGACCGGAACAGAAAAAGATTCTTGGTCAAATTATCGAGCTGTTAAAACATTGTGTCGAATTGCCAAGTATGCTATTCGAGGTTTCTATGTGGAAAACTGGAAAGATTTTTTAGTTGAAATTCGAGATAAAATGTGCTTGCACCAATAATTACTTTATAAACCAAGTTTTGCCTTGAGTGTTAAATATTTTGCTTTGTATTTTAGGTATTTTTCACGATTATGCTTAATACTTTGTTCTTTATTACTTTTACCTTCGGGATCAGAACCTCCTATTTCTCTCTTTAATGGACTAGCAAATTCGTCACTTATAGGTTGTTTTAAAGATTCCCTCAATGGTTCATATTCTTCTTCCACTTTATCTTCAAATTGTGCAATATAATTATCTAATTCAGCAAAAGGAATTAAGTCAGGACCGCCTTCTTCTGTTTCAATTTGTGTTTTTGTTCGGTGTAAACTATTGGCATTTATATAAGGCGCTACATCTTGTATAACCTTTTCATTCATTTGTTCTGGATTCACTAATTCACAAGCAGTAGAAATATTAATTATTTTTGAATTTTTTGTTTTTAATTCTTCTATCCATGATTTTAATTCATCCTTATTTTTTTTATAAGGAGTTGTTGGATTTGTTTTCTTAAATAATAAAAAATCAAAGACTAAATTTGCTAAAATATATACATTCATTGTATTCATTCTTGTTATCATAAAATAATTTACTTGTTTTGGTTTTTGAGTTAATTTATCTGGTACATAGTAAGTATTTTTTATAATACTAATATCTAAAATTTGTGGCAAATTATTTGAGTTATTATATTTAAACAATTCCTCAATATAAGTTATAACTACTTGATATAACTCATTACCATTTGTAGAATTAACATCTATACCTGGAATTGGCTTTTCAAGTCTTTGATATATTTCCATTATATGTTTTCCATCAGCCAAATTAAATAATGATGGAAATGTAAAAGAATTACCTCTATTATCTGAAAGAATAGACACAAATATTCCTGAATATCTATCACTTTCAGCATTAAAAGTAAGATTTGGGTCTTCTTTAATTGATTTTTCTATGTTATCTGTACTTTTTCCTGATAATTTATATGTAGATGGAACTATTTCTAAACGCATTTTCATTGGATTCATTATTCCACTAACTGGCATATATTTACTAACTTCTTCAGGTGTAAAATTTGATAATTCTTCTTTATATATTTTTGCCATAATAGGTGCTCTTTTTTGAGGTATGTCTTTATATTGTACAATTGAAGAATCTGACACTGGTTCCGTCATAAAATCGGTATTTATTATATTTGTACCTTTTACAAATGTTTTTCTATTTGTTGTATTTACTCCATATCTTTTAGTAAGTTTTTCAAAACCTTGTTTTGTATTTAATCTACTCCAAACTTCTTCAGGCTTATTTGCAAATATGCACGCATTTCCAAATGGTGCGTAACCATATATGTAAGTTTTTTCAACAAATATATACCAAGGTTCTTTTTTTAGATCGCTTTCATATTTCTTAAATTCTTCTAATGTTGTTATACGTGATGGCAAAATAATTTTTTTACCATGAGAAATAGTTAAAGCTAATATACTTATTTTATATTCTTCTACTCCTTCAGCACTTCTATTTGGTTCTATTACTGCTTCAAGTTTTTTTAATATTTTTTTACTAGATGGACTTGTTTGACTATCTTCCATAATATATATATGTACATATATATATTATTAAATTTTAATTATAATGGTTTATAAATAATGATATTTGTTTTGGGGAATTTTTTAGTTGAAATTCAAAATAAAATGTGTTTGCATCAATAATTACTTTATAAACCAAGTTTTGCCTTGAGTGTTAAATATTTTGCTTTGTATTTTAGGTATTTTTCTCTATATCCATCTCTAGATTTTTTACCTGAACCTTTATCTGATTTTTTACCTTTGCTTTTAGTATTTTCACTGCTTGCACTGCCATCTAGTTCAGCATGCCATTGTTCAACTGCATTTTCCATAATACCATTAACTGTACTTTTACCATGTGGTATTATTCTATCATATAAAGAAACAGTATCATCTGGTAGTCCTAGTGCACGTGGTGTTCTTAATAATTCATTAATATTTCTCGTGTCATTAGGATGTTCTAATTTAAATTTAAGTATTTTAACAATTTCATCAGTTGTTAATTTTAAAAAATTATCAGGGTTTTCTGCTTTTAATGCTTGTATTTGCCCAAAAAGAGTTTCATCTGATAATCTACCGTTTGCTAATTGTGTACTAATAGGCTTTGTTTTACTTGCTATTGTAAGTATTTTTTCATTTAATGCATCTGTCATTTTTATATTTTTCTCTCTATTATAATCTTCAACGCTTCTAAATCCGTATTTTCTAACTGCTTGTCTTGCATTATATTCTTCTTGAGCTTCTTTCCATTGAGATTGTGACATTATGTGTTTATCTCTTTCATCTCTTGATGTGTTTCTATGTTCTTTTACAGCACCTAAATATTCATCTGGAATTTTTCTTACTGTACCCGATGTAATAGTTGGGGCAGCAGTATGGGGGGGATATATAAAAGCAACAAGTTCAAATGAATCGGTTTTAGTACCTGTAAAAGTATTTCCTTGCGCGTCTGCAGATGAATCATCAATCAATTGTATTTTCCAAGAGCCTGTTTTTAACATGTCAGGAAATGTTCCTTCTAAATCATAAAAATTAACTGTGTCACCAGAACTATAATTATGTGTGAAACCATCTGCTAAAAATACTTTGCCAGTTTTTGAAATTTTTTTGATTGGAATAGGGTCTGTGTCTCTGGTAGCAGCAGAAGCGGCAGCATCTCTTGAAAGAATTACTGGTTTCCAATCTTGAAAATCAGAACTTTCTTCATATGCAGATTCTGTAAAAATTTTTTCTTGTCTTCTTTCTTTTTTTGTTTTCATAGGTACTGGTGCAACAGATGGTACCATTTGTTGAGGTTCTTGAGCTAATGCTGCTAAATTTGATGTATCTAATTTTCCCCATATATTAGCTGATTCAATTGCCTCAGCAGAAGGAGTAGAATCAATTCCTAAATCAGGAAAATCAGCAACAGTAAATTCTGATTGGTCAACTTCTACTGGTAAAATATCTTCAGAATAATCATATCTAAATTCTAATAATTTTCTAAAGTTTTCAGCAAGAGGATTAGACAGTAAAGATGATAATGCTCCTATAATTCCTGCCGATTTAAATTGTTCAGAAAATATTACATCAAAATCTATAATGCCTCCAAGTTCATCTGTTCCATACAAAGGTTCATCAACACTAAGTAAAACTAAGTCTCTGGTCTTTGGCAAATATTCATCTTTTAAATCCTTTAAAATATTTAATGACCCGGCTGAACCCATACATGGCATGAATCTTAATGGATGGGTAATGTCAGTACCAATTGTATAAGTAGGTACTGACCCATCAGCACCAGGTGTATAAAGCCAAGATAAATTAGGATATATTTTCCCATTATACCCGGTTCTAATAATTACATCATTCTTATCATCTAATGCACTTGTGCATAAATGTAAATTTGTTATTTTATGCACTGCTATTTGATTAAATAATGATACAAAGTTAAATACCAATGATTTAAACCCATTAATAATATCGGCAAAAATACCAATATTTTCTGATGAAAGTGCTAATCCATCAATAACATTTGTTTTCATAAAAATGGAACCATATCTTAAAATATCACTTAGTAAATAAGGTGGGTATAAACCAAATCCGCTTGATGATTTAATTGTATCTGTTCTTTGCATGCGTTCTTCAATTGATATTTTTGCCTTTGCTTTAGCTTCGGCTAATTGAGTTGTGTATCTTGCAATTTCAACTTGGTTGTTTCTTCCTGTTGCTTTACCTAATAGTTCTTCAATTCTTTTAACTTCATTGGCATCTCTTCTTTTACCCCTTTCTGCTGATTCACGTTGAGTGTAATCGGTAACAACTTCTGTATCTTCTGTCATTATAATTCTTGAATCATAAGGCATTGTTCTAGTTACTAATCTTTCCATATGTTTTGATAGTCTAGATTTTCCAGTTTTTCTAAATTCAAGTATGTACTGATGACCCTCAATTGTAGGTGAAACAAGGTCTGGTCTAATGGTCCATGATTTATAATTTTCATACCACATATTTAAATCTCTTTTATATGTTTCTAGTGATTCTTCATTTTTAAGAACTTTTTCTACGTATTTAAATTGATAAATTTCAAGTTGATATTCTTGAGATTGAACCATTTTTTCTAATTGTATTATTCTACTTCTTAATTGTTCAAGTTTTGCTTTTAATTCTGCAAGCGAAGAGGTAAAAGTAACATCAGGAGTTCCTGTTGCTTTAGAATTTAAGTAAGCATAAATATTTACCTTTGTTTTATTTAATTTGGCAAAAAATGTTCTGGTTCTTTGAATGGGTTGAATTTGTTTCACTGCTTCATCTGTGTATGGATTTAATTTAATTCTTGCACCTGATGTATAAAGTCCTTCAACAATATATTTACTTTCGTATAGTATTCTTGCTCTATCTTCTTTTAATCTTAAGGTAATTTCACCGGTATTTATGTTAAATGTTGCCTCTTGTTTAACTATTGCAGTTTTCTCACCATTTGCATCACGTCTAGATAATCCCAAGTCTTCTGCATTAATATGAATGACACCGGTATTAAATGTTGTACTTGATCCATTAGCTAATGGTAATGTTTTTTGTTCTCCTTCATTTTTAATAAAAAATATTTCCCTAATTGGAAACTTGTGAGAAAAACTATTAATTGTTAAATTATTTTTATTTGGACTTGTTTCAATTTCTGAATAAAGTCTTTTGGGTTTACCAAATGCATCTTTACTTAATGTTAAACCTGCAGTTATTGGGCTACCATCATTATTAGATTGACTTGCCCAAAAACAAAGATGTTGTGCTATATCAGTTATAGAAACTTGACCTGGAACTCTTTCACCTGACATTGAAGCCGCAGTACCAGATGTGGTAGTACCAGATGATGTGCTTTGTCTTGAACCAGTATCTGGTCTTCTTCTGTCAGAACTTGACCCTGTTGATCTTTCAGATGATTTTCTTGCTCTATCTGCCATATACATTGTATTATATATTTTTTTTAAAAATTTTTATTTAGCAAATACACAAATAAAATAACAGCATATGGTGACCAAAAGTTAGTTGCAAACTCAAATCCTAATTTTAAAAAACTAAATATTTGTCCCTGAAGGGCTATAATATACAGACTTCTTAATGGTCCTATAAATCCCTCTGTAAACATTGGAACAAGCGAATATACTACTTTACCTGTTGAATTAACACGATATGTTGTATTACCTAATGAAGTAAAATAATGAGAATAAATTGTAATAAAAATTAAAAAATTTATTAATAATTTAATAACCATTAATAAATCCAAGGAATTTTTATACTTCAATTTCACTGGGTTTTTCTTTATGCACAACAACTACTTTGCCATTGGAATAATGTGCGAAAAGCTTTCCTTTTTTACCATCTGTAATTTCATATAACATATTATTATCCAGGTAGTAAAAGTTTTTTTTATATTGAATTTTAATTAGTTCTGATTCTTCTTCATCTTCGTTTTCTTCTTCATCAGAATCTGTTGAAAATTCAGAATCAGAGTATTCTAACATTTTTTCAATAATTGGTACTTGTTTTACATCTGTATCAGTAACAAACTTTGTGTCTGGTATCTTACCTTGTTTTATTTGCTCCCAAGTTAATAATACTTTATGACGATTATTATATGTTAACACATTAATTGCGTCAACAAAAACTTTGCGGCCTTTATTATTAATTATTAAACTCTTAACTAAATTATCAATTTTTTCATTGTATTTTTGTTTTTTTGGATTTTTTGAATCTATTTTTTCATATAACATTTTAACTTTGTTTATTCCTGGATATAGCAATTGTTCAATAAATTCTTTTTTAATTTTTTTTTCAACTTGTGTTGTTTCTGGATTAATAACATTAATATGTTTATCATTTAATGCTGTTGAGCAAAAAGTATGGTTTTCTGGAGTGTCAGGGCTAAAATTTAAAACTTCAATTACTCTTATTACGGAGTTTAATTCTTGGTCAAGTATGTATTCAATTTCTTTTTCATTTAATGTATTAATACTTTCTGAACCTGGTTTTGTAAAAAAATTATTTATTACACCCTTATTAATATTTGTTATGTTATTAATTTTTGGCTCAGTTTTAAGTATCTTCATTTCCTTTTCTATTTTTTCAATTTTGTTTACTAAATCCTTTGTTATATTTTGTTTTTCGCATTTTTTCTCATGACGCCACTTGCTTTGATAATAAGTAAACATTTTATTACAATACACACATTTATTTTTATTATTGGATTCATTCGCATTTTCATTTGATGTATTGTTTTCCTTATGGTATTTTTTATTATGAATCCATAAGCTTTGATAAGATGCATATGTTTTATTACATGTTTCGCAATAATATTCCATTAATTTTTATTTAGTAAAATAATCTTTAAATGATGAATATAAATTATATAATTAATGTTTATTATAATTATGATGGAACATTTTAAAATTATTTATTAATAAAATATATATAAGTTTTATCATATAATATATGTGTAGTATAATTTATATTTACCAAATACCATAAAACATTTTTTATAATAAAAACATTAAAAATAAAAATATTTTACAGATTATTTTTAAAAAATTACAAAAAAAATCTCGCGCGCGCGAAGTTATAATTGTTTATATAACTTTTGTTATTATTAAAGAAGACCAATATATAATTTTAAAATTATTTAAAAAAGTTTTATGTAATACTTATAAATATAATATAATAATTTTATAAATTTGTATATATTAAGATGACATTCCAATATAACTTTTAAATAAACATTTTTATGTTTATATATATAAGAAAAATAAACATTATTATAACAATTATAAAATGATGATAAAAGTTATAATGATAAACAATTTGATGTTTATATATTTGTTTTAAATATTCACATACTAATTTTTATAAAATCAAATAGTTTATGTAAATATTCCATCAATATACATAAAGCCGTTTAATTGATAAATATGTGCACCTTATTTAATATGAAAGTTATATAAACATTTATAACTTTTAGCACGCGAAATTTTTTTACATTTTATTACTTGTAATTGTTTATAAATTACTATTTGTTTTTGATCATTTTAATGCTTTTTTGTGGTTGTATTATTTGTTTTAATAATTGTAACGTTTGTGATTGTATGTCTGCTATTTTTGACAAATTTGTTTCTATTTCATCAACTTTAGTGATAATATTATTTGGTTCGTTTGGTTTAAAACATTTTTTTTCATGTCTCCATTTTGTTTGTCTATTTGTGAATTCTTGTTTGCATGTTTTACAAACAAACACAACTGGTTTTTTTAATATTGTGTCTGTTTTAGTATCTTTATGAAAAGTATTATTATGGTTCCATAAACTTTGATATGACGCATATTTTTTTTTACATGTTTTACAAAAATATTCCATTAGGTATATATTAGAACACGTTTTTAAATTAGTTTAATTTATGTAACATTTAAACGTTTATTTTTGGGGGTAATAATAAAATAATTTTGTTACATTGTTTAAATGCGCACGATAAATATTTTTATAGCCCATTTCTAACTTCCATTAATGCCCTACCAAGTAAATTGCTCCCATAATTTATTTTATTAGTTTGTTTTGCAACATCAGCAATACTTAGTCCAATACCCCATATTTTATCAGTTGGAGATGCTTCATATAGTAATTTATTACCAGTACTTTTTAGTTGAGCTTTTAAAGTTGGATTTTGGTCAAATTTACATTGTAATGCTTGTATCATAACTTTGTATCGGATAGAATTCCATGTGACTTCATTATAATTGGCTACTTTCCGCCCAAATTGTTTAATTTTAGCAGGATTGATTTCGGCTAATATTTGTTTATGTAATTCTAAATTATCCGGTTCAAATGTTTTTGCCTTTGTATACATTAAAAACTGTTCTGAACAATTAAATTTAATATTATCGTGTACAAATGTACACGGATAAAAATTACTCATATAACCATATTCTCCATTATGGCTGTAAAAGTAAATTTCGCTAAGTGTTTCCATTAGATAATATTTCAATAATTAGTAATATTTAAAAAAAACAATTTTTATAATTTGAACCATAAATAAAAATTGATAAGAATTATGATTGTGACCTAATATGTTACAGCCAATGGATTATAACGGATATTTAACAATATTTAAGCATAATGATACTACCACCGCATTTAAAAATTCGGTGTTTTTGAATCCAAAATTTATTGGTGTTGATTATATTCAAATTTATGATTACAAACCTAATATGGTCGGTGAAAAACCAAAAGAATATCAAGGAATTGTTTATAGGGTTAGGTATTTGAATGATGTAAGTGAGAATCAAATTGTTTTTAATAGTGCAGCGAGAGAATTTTTAGGTTTTACTATTGGTTCTCAAGTTAAGATTAAACCTTATCTCCCAGTTTATTTGCAAAAACAAATTGTATCTAATGCATCGATTATTATTGAAACAGTTTCTAAGACAAAACAAGATATTCAAATTGATGATGATGAGTTGGAATTGATTAAGGCAAATTTGTTTCAAATCCCATTATCAACTTCCCATAAATATTTTTACTCAAGTCAAATATCTGGAATTCAGTTGCAAATGTTTTTAATTGGTCAAACAAAAAACCAAGTTTTACAAAATGTAATTATTGATGAAAATACAGATGTTGAATTTACCACATTAAGTCCAAATATTAAAATTAAAATTTCTCAATCATCAAATATGTTTAAAGGTAATTTTAATTTTCAAGAAATGGGAATTGGTGGGCTTGATAAGCAGTTTGAAATTATTTTTAGACGTGCATTTGCTTCAAGAGTAATTCCTGACAAAGTAGCAAAAGACCTTGGTATAAATCATGTTCGTGGTATTTTATTGTATGGACCTCCAGGATGTGGTAAAACCCTGGTAGCAAGAAAGATGGGTCAGGTATTAAATTGTGCTGAACCTAAAATAGTTAATGGTCCAAGTTTATTATCCAAATATGTTGGAGAATCAGAAGAAAATGTTAGAAAACTTTTTGCTGATGCTATTGCTGACAAATCCGGTTCACAATTACATTTAATTATTTGTGATGAGTTTGATGCATTGGTTAAAAAGCGTGGGTCATCCGGAGATAACACTGGAACAGGCGATAAAATTGTAAATCAATTTTTAACAATGATTGATGGTCCAGAGTCTCTTAATAATATTTTGTTAATTTGTATGACCAATAGAAAAGATTTAATTGATGAAGCCATATTACGTCCTGGTCGTTTGGAAGTACAAATTGAAATTAGTCTACCAGATGAATCAGGAAGAAAAGAAATTTTATTAATTCATACTAAAAAAATGAATTCAACTGGACATATGGACTCATCAATTAATTTGGATGAAATTGCAGTCAATACAAAAAATTTTACGGGGGCCGAAATTGAATCAGTTGTAAAAACTTCGGTATCATATGCACTTTCAAGAGAATTGGATCCTGCAAATTTATCACAAGCTAAAAACATAAATCCAATTGTAACCAAGTCAGATTTTGAGCGTAGTTTACGTGAAATTAAACCTCAATTTGGTACTAGGTCAGCGCTAATTGATATTATTTGTTCAACTGAATTGCAAATGTACTCGGATGAGTATAAAGAAACATATGCGGACATTGCTGATAAAATGAAAGCACTTAAAAGTGGAAACAGATTATCACTGCTTTTATCTGGCCCAAATTATATTGGTAAAACAAAAATGGTTGCACATTTAGCTAAGGAATCAGACTATAACTGTGTTAAATTTATTAATGCGGAATCATTAATAAATTCATATGCTAAAGATATTTATTTGAATGACTTGGTAGAATCTGGATTAAAATCCGAATCTTGTATTTTTATTTTGGATTCGATTGAAAAAATTATTGAGTATTCAAAACTTGGAAACATTTATAATAATAAAATTCTTCAATCAATTTACATTTTGCTTGACAAAATTATCGATCCGGCAAATAAAATAATTGTGTTGATTACTTCTTCAAATCCTGACTTGTGTGAAACACTTGATATAACAAATTTAGTTGATTATTCTTATCAACTATTAGACACAGAAGGTATTGCATATAAATTTAAAGCAAACAAGTTATCTAACTAGGTAAATAATTTATTTTTACGTTGGGAATAAATAATATCAATTCTTTTATTTGTTGCAATAAACCTTGCTTCATCTAATTCATTGCGATATTTCTCCCACGCTACAGCACATGGTTTTCTAGTCGCAATCAGCGTATGGTAGTCTATTTGTAAATCGCGTTTTACGATTTGGGTAAGTTGTTCATCTGATAAACTAATTCCGGAACCCATTGGGTAAGAATAATTACCCTAGTTAGATTTGAATTTTCAATTTTTATCTAATGATGTTGGACTATGTTTGCTTAACCATTTTGCAAATATTTTCATTGCTTTTCTCATATTTTCAGTTTGATGAGGATGAAATTTTGCTCGATAATATAAAGTAATAATTACTTTAATTTGGTAATCCATGGATTTATGTGAAATATCTTTTATTGATTTTAAAGCCGCTTTTTTATCTTTGAAGCCAACTTTGATTGTGGTTTCTGGATGTGCATCAGTATATAATTCCATATTTGTGTAATTTTGATAATCTATTGGATATGAATTC
>JACCEB010076537.1_pt1 | contig 11393 bp, 5 predicted proteins | sample 7454761 | NCBI WGS metagenome assembly JACCEB01 (sample SAMN15323454, study PRJNA562643) | freshwater metagenome | isolation source: river surface water | place: USA:Blue River Watershed | collected 2017-08-18 | reverse complement strand
GGCTGCATTGTGGTAACTAGTCCATTGATAGGGTGAATTGGTTGTTCATCCAATGGATGGTCAAATCCTTGAGTCGCTTTTGTAAATGCTTGGTCAACTAATAATTGTAAATTTGGGTCATCGGCGCATGCAATCATACCATTTGCTTTTTTCAAGAAATTCTTATATGGTCCAAAGACATTGAAACTATTTCCAAATATTTTTTCTACATTGCTCAATGGTGGATTTGTCTCTTGAATTTTCATACATTCATTAAATAGTCCTACATCTTGAGAGATTCCGTTCAATAATTTAACCGTATTGACTATCTCGCCATTATTTATATCATATGTTAAATTTTCAGTAGCGGAATAAAAATGCGACATTTCCATGAAAAGATAGATTATATTTGCCACCATGATTAACATTTTTATGATTTTCCAATAATCTGCCCCACCATTTTGCATAACTGGTTGGCCGATATAGCCGGACAATAAAGTATTCAGTATGTTTCGTATCATATTTCCATCTATCTCTTTATATCCCAACATACTTATCATTAATCCAATGAGTGTGTCATTTTGATATGCCATACCACAAACGACCGCAGTATAATATAGGTCAACGGGTGAAATATTCTTTGCATATTTTCCAGCGGACATTTTAGTATTATCAAAAAATATACGAGGATTTGCCGTAATCGAAGATACTAGTTTCAAATTGATTGGTTTAAACCCGGCATACATGTAAAAAAAGATTTCTTTTGGAAAATGTTTTAAAATGCTTTTTTTATGTTTTATAAATATCTGCATGAGGTTTCGAATATGAGAACCTTTAAACATATCACTCTGTTCTTTCATCATACTATTATAACGTTTTTGTACTTGTATCAACTGAGTGACTTTTCTACTCGTATTCTTTTTTGCAGGTGCAGAAAACGCCTTTTTTAATCGATTACTCATTTTTTTAGTATTTTTGACCGGTGCAGAATTTGTTTTTTTTATTTTTGGATTACTTCTTTTGGATTTTTTGGATTTATTTTTTGTTCCAGAACTTCTAGAACTTACACTATATCCCATTTAATTTGAATTATAGAATATCTGTAGATTTTTTTTGAGGTTTGTCTAAATACTTTTCTACCCAAAAACGGAATTTCGATTCATGAACATCGATTCCGTGACGAATTTTTAAGTAACAGCGTAAACATACCAAACAATCCATCATGGAATTATGTAGGTTTGTGGGAACCGACCGAAATAAACATTCATAGGTTTCTACCAATTTAGGAAATTTCTTATATTTATATGGTTTATTCGATTTGTCAACGGCTGATACCATGATTCCGCAACGGTCGATACTACTCATCATCGTGCAAAATCGTTCGGGAGATTTGATATCAATTCTATTTTGAAACATTTCGCCTAATTTAGGATGTTTTTCCAATAATTCGCCGCGATTACGTTCCAATTCAAACAATATCATTTTACTGTCAAAATCTATATTATGACCAATGATACAATCGCATTTCGAATATGCTTCGTAAAAATCGAGCAATGCTTTAGACATCGGTATACCGGTATTGCTTATCTCGCGGGTAACGCCGGTTAGTTCGGTAATTTTAGATGATATTTCTATGTTTTGAGGAATATTTATATAGGCATCATATACGCTTTCGATAACATGGTCATACATGTTATACATAATATAACTCAATTGAATTACGTATGGACACGTATCTAGGGGAGCCGACTTTTTCGGTATTAGACCCGTCGTTTCTACGTCGAAAATGAGGGCACGGCGATAATAGGCAATATCTGTCATTTCTTGATTTGTTGATTCGTTGATTTCTTTTGCTATATTTATTGAATATATTATCAATTTTCTACAGATATTGTATATTTGCTATTTCGACTTCCTATGAAATTGAATATGACTTATTATGGAAATGAGCTAAAAATCAACAATTATGACAAAATCATCGAAAATTTATTTATCGGGAACAAAGAATCCGTGAAAGAATTTCAGCGGTTCGATTTGCTCGTCAATTGCACGAGAGAAATCAACTATTCGATGCCTTGTATCAAAATACCGGTTGACGATTATCCTAGCGAATACCTGAAAATGCTGACCTTTATCTATGATACCGGCGTATTGGAAAAAATGCACTCGCTCATTACTCAAAAGAAACCCGTACTAGTTCATTGTTATGCCGGAATGCAGAGGTCGTGCGCGGTCGTTGCATGTTATTTAGTAAAATATCATGGTATGACACCGGAAAATGCCATATTATTAATTAGACAGCGTAGGCCCGTGGCATTTTATTATCAAGTCAATTTTTTGCGAACAATCATGGCCGTCTATGATTCGACCTTGGAAAAAGACCCGCCAAAACCATAAAATAAATCTTCTGTAAAATATATAAAAAATACACTTTAGAAATAGTATCTATGGCCGAACCAACCGTAACCTACGTAACATCATATATAAACATATATGAACGTGTATATGGAAACCGTGATATCGAATGGAGAACGCGACATTTTCGCAATTTGATGTTGGCCAATATAAATATATATGCTTTTATTAGTCCAGAATATGAAGACATTATGCTAGAAATGACCAAAGATTACCCCAACGTGATATTAAAAACGATTGATTTCAAATCCATGGAAATATACAAGGACGCGATGGAACTTCCCCAGGGCACCTGGGAATTACCGCGTAATCGTAATGCAGAAAAAGACACGGCCGAATATATTTTGCTGATGCATGCAAAGACCGAATTTATTCATAGGGTCATTGAAGAAAATCCTTGGAACACCAGCCATTTCGCCTGGATAGATTTCAATATTGCATATATATTCAAGGAAATGGAGAAAACACAAGAATATTTGTATGTGCAATCGAAACGCCACTTTTTAGAAAAATGCATCATTATACCCGGTTGCTGGGGTAAATTACCTGCGGATGACGTGGCGCGTGCATATGATGATATCCATTGGCGTTTTTGCGGTGGATTTATATTGGGTGATAAAGAATCTCTCGTGCATTTTTACAAGTTATATAGAGAACTTTTCCCCCAATTTTTGAAAGAAAGTAAGCGTCTCGTATGGGAAGTCAATTTTTGGGCATGGTTAGAAGCAAAACATGATTGGGCACCGCTATGGTTTTTAGCAGACCATAACGATAGTATGGTCCAGTTTACGGCGGATTATTATAGCCGGGCATTGTTAGATACCGGTAAAGCCACATTTCAGGAATATGAATATCCCAAGATAGATACGTATTATCCTACCTCTGCATCCTATCTATTTCACGATGGCAAACATTGGTTGAATACGCGCTATGTGAATTATTGGTTATATCCAAATGGCAGCTATTTGTTTCATAACAGTGAACGTATTATTGAAAACAAAAATATATTGTCGGAATTGGACCCGGAGACCATGATTCCAGAAAGTTTTTTTGAAATGAATGAACAAATCGAGTTAGAAAATCATCCTAAAGCATATTCACAGGGTATAGAGGATGTTCGATTATATAGTATCAATGGAAAGGTGAAATTCGTAGCTAGCACTCTGGGTTATTCTCCATCTGGTCGCATTCGCGTTATGAATGGTGATTATGATTTATACACACATGAATACCATAATTGTGTAGTACTTCAACCGCCACAAGATACACATTGTGAGAAAAACTGGGTACCCATTTCGCGAAAGAAAGTGGACACGGATACCGTTTTAGAAGAAGAATTATTTATTTATAAATGGATGCCGATGGAAATTGGTCGAGTGAATCGTGAAACAAATACTTTAGAAATAATTGAGCGATATTCTATCCACACGCCTCTATTTCATAGGGTGCGCGGTTCTGCACCATTTATCGAGACGGCGGATGGAATGTTAGGAATCGTGCATTTGAGTGAAGAATATGCTCCGCGCCATTATTATCATATGATGGTTTTGTTGGAAAAGGATAGTTATAGGCCGTTGAAATATTCGAGGACGTTTACTTTTAGAACTTTAGGCGTAGAATTTTGTATAGGCATGCGATTTTTAGAAAATAAATATATATTTTGGATATCACGTCATGATAGAGACCCGATGATGGTGCAAGTGGATATGGCAGAAATACCGTTGATATTTGATTTTAAGATGAATTAGGATAAAATTATATAAAATTCTTATTATATAGTATTTTATATAATATATAATGACAACTATAGATATACATGAGTTCCAAGATTATATAGCTGTAATAGAAATCAATTATGATGAAAATAGTGAAGACCCTTCGAACATTATAGGTTTTTTTATGAGCAAAGGCAAAGGTAGTATAACTATAAATACACGTAACAGTACAGTATCTGGTAAAGATTTAATTTATATAGACAATAATAAAGAGATTGCAGATATGACATCGTTGGATGAGAAGCAATTTTTTTTTGTTAGAAATGATTCAATTTATTCAGTGTCTACATCTAAACTTCAAATCGAAGAAAATACTATCAGTGGTTTCAATAATATAATTCCAAAATATGATTTTTCACAACCGGAATGTATTTCTGGAAAATGTATAATAAATGACCCAGACAAGGTTTCAAATAATATAGTAATAATTTATGATAAATTAACTGAATTGTTTAAAACGAATGAAGTAAATAACATATTTAGAATAAAAAACACTCTCGGGCCAATAGATAATACTAAGACGATAGTTACAATGTTTAAGTATTTTATAGACAATTTTATTATTCAATCTATAATATTTCAAATAAATTCTTTAAATTTAGAACAAATAAATGGCCTATTTGAAAAGATACTATTTTATATTTTAGATGATACTCGAGAAAACACATATTTTGAAACAAAAATTAACGATATAAAGATTGAATTTTTGAAAATAATATATCATGATATTGGTTTTATAGAATCGAATAACGCCGTTAATCAAGATATCAACAATATTAATAAATATATTAATAATTCGAATGATTTCAAAAATTCTATAAATAACGACACTAATAATTATGTAGGACTAATTGGCGCTAAAAATTTAGAAAATACTTATATTCATATTTATACAATTATAGAAATACTAAATGAATGTGTACATAATGGTAGTTTTTGGTTACAAAATGCATATCAAAATGCTATCATTAACGATATCATAAGTATTATTGACAAATTAGTTATTAAATATTCTGAACCTATTAGTATTAATACAAATAAACCAAATGATGAAAATGTAAATAATATACAAAATATATCATTAATGACATTCTTAAAATCTTTTAGTATAAATCAAAATGAGAACTTCAAAATAAAATTAAATGAAAAAATGAAAGAAAATGCTTCTGATAAAATTATAACGTATGTTAGAATAAATAATTTTGATAAAAAACAAAGATATAATAAACGATTTAATATATCAATCGCTGAAAAAAATAATGCAATGATTATTGGTTATAATGATGATAATTTACCATATTATAAAAAAAACGATAGCGGTGAATTTGTATTCAATACTAATATTATAACTCATATAGAAAAGGGTAAAGAAAGAGATATTACCTATAAAAAACAATATCTTTTTGGAAATTATACTGAAATTTTTGGTCCTGATTTAACAAACACCAGTATCACAGAAAAAATGAATATAGTTATTGAGAAAGTTGTTGCCGGAAAACCGGTGTTTATTCTCGGTTACGGTGCAAGTGGGGCTGGTAAAACTTCAACCCTCGTTTATTATAATAAAGGAGAAGGTGATGCTAGAAAAGGTATTGTAATAAATATATGTAATCAATTAGCCGATAAAGGATATCGTAATATTAATATGAAAGTTGAAGAATATTTTCTAGTGAATAATCGGTCGTATCGAAATGTGGATGATAAAAGTGAAGATAACCCAATAGTTAATACTACAAGATACTATAATTTTGAATATGAAAATGCAACAAACGATAAAAACGCCAAACCCGATTTTTATCTTACAAATGATGAAAAAATAGATATTACACATGCATATCGTTACGGAAATAGTGTAAAAGTTATTAAACCTCCTGATTTAAAAACTATGGGTGAAATTATGATTGAATTAATTGATAAAAACCGTTTTGTAAAAGCGACTACAAATAATCCACAGAGTTCTCGAAGTCATTCAATGACCTATTTGGAATTGATTCATAATACTACTGGAAAAAAAGGGTATATTATCATTGGAGATTATGCAGGTATAGAAAATGAATTTACTTGCAATAATAGTTCAACCATTATTGATTTTTTAGAAGTAAAAAGGGATTGTATAAATAAACCATGTCAAGAATATTATAAAGATGAATATTTTTTTCCGCCGGGTAATACTGATGATAAACATCTGGACCCATTTCACGATGCATCTAAAATTTTGTATGACGCTGTTTTTGATAAATCGTTCAAAGACCATATAAAAGATTTTGTTACCTTATATTCTAAGACATCATTTGATTCCCAATCATTTAACAATAGCATATTCAAAAATAATTTACATTTTTTGTATTATGTATTCAAAAATAATCTACAAAATATAACTAAAATTACAGTAGACAGTGTCAACGTTGAATCAGTGAACACGTTATTTTATTTTATAGTGAAAAATAATTTTGACGAAGCTTTTGTCAATATTCAACAAGCACTCGAAAATATTCAAAATGACGCATTAAAAATTGAAGCAGCATTATCTGATAATGTTTATACTAGTGAAAATAAAAATACTTATACTATGTGCGATAAATATAAAGATAATTATCTAGTAAACCTTTTTTGCCAAATAATTATAAACACTAGTGATTATGATATAGTCATTGAAAAATTGAGAAAAATATCCACATTATCAATTGAAGAAAATGAAGATGATTTGATTATAAAATATAATCCAGACAAAGAATTACAATTTATGTTATATGTATTGAATAAAGTGTTTGTAAATAAACCTGCACCCGGAAAAAAAGCTACTAATTTCAAGGTAAATGAAGGTAAATATGTTTTAGCAGAGGTGTTTCATAAAATAATTAAAGATACAAATAATACTGAATTTTTTAAAGAATTACAACATTTTCAGATTACATGCGCCGATGTAAATGATATTTATGAATTTTTTAAGAGTATTGTTACAAAACAAAATGTAAGAAATATTGTAGTGTTGACTAAAAATAAATGTATACAGATACAGACGTCGCCGATGGATTCTACCCATATAAATAAATGGTACGATAGTTTAATAAATAATGAATTATTTAAAAAAAAGTATGACGATATATTACAACAATTAATACCATCAAATATTACAATTAAAATATATAATCCTACTACAAAGAGCATTATTGGGATTGATTACCAACATTTAAAACATTGGTATAAAATTAAAAATCAAACAGCTGGTTTAAACAATACTCTTAAAGCCACTTCATACTTTCATATGTTCAAAGATATTAATGATAGTGGGAAATTTTTAAATGATGTGAACAAATCAGTGGAGATAATTCAATCGCTTAAGGATAAAATTGATAGATTGAATACAATGGTTAGTATTGGTAAAAAAATCTGTGAAAACAGAGTAGTAGAAGGTAAATTTATAAATAAATCGTTACATGATATACGCGATACAATTAAAGATATTGTATCAGTAAAAACTAAAGATAAAATATTTAATTCGCCCGATTATGTAGATTTTTGTTTGGAAAAATATTGTCCGACTCACACTGATTGTTTTAAATATAAATCAACCGCTAATACAAATTATAATAGTACTGATACAAAATTTATAAAATCTTTGTTAATCAGATCTATATACAATTATATAAAAAGTACCAAAGCTAGAGATGAAACATATACGATTGAAATGTTTTACAAAGAAATATTGATATCGGTTTTTTGTGTATTTAATATATCCATGGATGCAAATAATCCGCCAAGCATTCCATATATAGATATAAATGAATTAAAACAAAGTGTTATGTTGTATGATAAAAACAAAACCAACGATATAAAAAATGTTTTAATTAGAGAATTAGTATTTTTGTATTGTAAACTTGGTAAAGTTCATATGACCAATGACAACAAAATTGTAGAACATGATAGCAATGGCCCTACATTTATTAAACAATTAGAATATAAATATTCTGAATATATAACAGAATTTGTTAATAAAAAATTTACAACTTTTAATAATAATCAAATTACAAATATAATAAAAAGCATTGCATATAAAAAAATTTATACTTTTTTAAAAGAATATGCCAATCATGATATAGATGATGAACAAATTAGCAACATTAAAGACCTTATCACAACAGTTGATGCAAATAATGCAGTATCGGCAATTGGAACACTTGAATTTACTGACCAAATTGCAAAATATAATACTACTCAAACTATATGTAACACAACAGATATAGATACAACAATGGTAGATAACTATAAAACTTTGAAACATTTTAAACTATTATATAGTTGAACGTTTTTACATCAATAAACTTAAATGTTCAAAGGTGTAAATCATAACATAGGCCGAGTTTATGTAAACCACTTATTCAATTATCACGTTGATTGCTGATAATATTATTATTACAAATCTTCCTTGGTAGATGTTTTATATCATTTATTTAGGCGTTTTACATCGATGAATATTCGATTGTATTCAAATACAATGATAACCAATGTTATCATTCGACCGATATATGGTATGTTTTTATTTTTATTACAACGATGTAAAAATGCAAATATGTAAAAACAATATATATATAGTATATAATACAAATATATACTATATTATGGAAACAATATTCAAGAAAGCAGTAGATACGGTGAAAGAACATAAAGAAAAACAAAAAGAAAATATAAAAAATTCAGTATTTAAAAAAATAAAAGGTTTTTTGGATAGTAATAATATTGATACCGGTAAAAAACCAAACATAGAAAATGATGAAGTTTTTGGAAAGATAAATCAAAAATTAAAGGACTTTGGGTTTTCACCATTTAAATCATACGATTTGCCTTCTCCTATAGATAATACTAGTATTGATGCATCAAATAAATTACAAGGAATAACAAATAATACTAGTATTGATGCATCAAATAAATTACAAGGAATAACAAATAAATTAAAAGAAATTACAAATAAATTATTAGAATTTGATAATGAATTTTATGAATCTGCTCTTATTCGACCAGTATCAAATGAAGTTATAGGAATTTTAAAAGACAAAATAATACAAATTGCGAATACAAAACTGAGAGATAAATTAGTCGAGACAGTAAAAGAAGAAACATATGATGATGATTTTGAAGAAGAACCTGAAAACCAATCGCTATTGAATAATTTTAAGGATAATTTAATACCAATTGCAGTTAAAAACCTTAAAGATATGTTAGATACGCGAATAGAAAATATAAAATATGAAGACGAAACATATGAAGATGATTTTGAACAAGAAATCGATTATAAAGATGCGTTTAAGGAAAATCTAACAGAAATTGCTAAAACAAATCTTAAATTAATATTCGACAGTAATTTAAACAATATTAAGGATTTAAAAAATGCATTAGAAGATGTAGTAGATGTTGTGAAACCGCCTATAAAAATAGGAGATATTGTCGTTTTTAAACCGAACCAAGAAGATAATCAGGATAAATGGTATATCGGTGAAATAACCGGTGTTAATGATGATGGAACCTATGATATCAAATTCGGCAGTATAACATATAATAATGTTCCAAGTCATAGCGTAGTTGGTGTTAAAGATATAATTGGTTGTAAGGCCAAATATAATGGTAGAACATGTAAAATAACCGGTATTAATAATAATGGAACCGTTACTATTCAGTATGATGATGGCAAGGTTGAAGAGAATATTAGTGGTGATGATATAATAATAGAAGAAACGGAAATATTGAATATACTGGAGAACAATATACCTGGACTTTCATTACTACTTCATAAAAGTAGTGAAAAAATTGAGGAACTAACAAATACGATTGTTCAGTTAGAACATGCAAATCAAGAAGTAATACAAAAACAAAGTGAGTTAGAACAGGTAAATGAAAAACTAATAGAAAAACAAAGTGAGTTAGAACAGGTAAATGAAAAACTAATAGAAAAACAAAGTGAGTTAGAACAGATAAATAAAGAATTAAGCGATAACCAAAGTGAGTTAAGATATGAAATTAATCGACTAGAGAGTAACCAAAGTGAGTTAAGAGATGAAATTAATCGACTAAAGCGTAGCCAAAATAATTTAATAAATGACATTACTCGAGCAAATAAAATCCAAGATGAGTTAATAAATGAATTAAGAGATGAAGTGAAATATAACGAACATAGCTTAAGCGATAAAATAGAAAGAATACGTGATGGAATTTATGATGATTTGCAACGAATAACATACGAATTGTATGATGAAATTATCAATAATCGTGAAGTAATGCAAAATATAAATCACGAATCAAATATAGAATTGATAGAAGAATTAAACAAAATAAATGATATCAATAGACAATACAGAAACCAACTAAACAATAGACAATACAAAAACCCAGTAAATAGTATTATAGATACAAACAATAATCCTACTCCAACTGTATTTACATTTAATACAAGTTCAGAATTAAATGATATTATTCAAAAATTGACAGCAGAATTAAAGAATTTAAAAGAAGAATTAGAGAACTCAAAAAAAGATAGAAATACGGTTATTGGATATAAGTTGTCAACCTTAGCAAGTAATATGCTTAAGCGTAAATTGGATAGTATTGTTACTAATAAAAATAATCTTGTGAATCAAAATCCTCGACTTAAAAAACAGGTTGAGTTATTATTAGAAGCGCAAACACTTTATCCACATGTTCTTTTATCAATTTATCAACAAGAATTAACACAAAAAGAAACTGAATTAAAAAAGGCAATAAATGAAAATACTAAAACGAAGGGTGAAAATGCTAAAGCAACACAAGTAAATAATGAAAAAACTACTCAAATAAATAATTTACAAAATGAAATGAATCAATTAAAGAAACGTCTAGCAGAATTAGAAAAAGAAAAATCGAAAAATAGTTTGGCAAATATATTAAAAAAAATAGCGATGACAAATTTAATTTCGGTTTTAAATAAACCAATGCCAATTGAGGACGGTGATGTAGTAATGACTGAATATTATAATGATAATGAAAATAAGCAAAATAAAATAGAAAGTATAAAAGTATTTTAAACCCATTGAATATTTATTTAGGAATATAATATATTTATATTGTATAAATAGAATGAGTGCTACTGTACCAACTGAAACAATAAATATCGAAGGATATTTTGAAAGTAAACAACCTTTTAAAATTAGTGGTGGTAATTTTGTTGATGATAGCGGCAATCCAATAGACGATATC
>JACCEB011577934.1_pt1 | contig 11398 bp, 10 predicted proteins | sample 7454761 | NCBI WGS metagenome assembly JACCEB01 (sample SAMN15323454, study PRJNA562643) | freshwater metagenome | isolation source: river surface water | place: USA:Blue River Watershed | collected 2017-08-18 | reverse complement strand
GGGCGTGCTGCTCACCGAAGGCTGCCGCGGCGAAGGCGCGATTTTGTTGAACAGCAATGGCGAGCGCTTCATGGAGCGCTATGCCCCGACGCTCAAAGACCTGGCCCCGCGCGACTTCGTCTCTCGCTCGATGGACCAAGAGATCAAGGAAGGCCGTGGCTGTGGCCCCAACAAGGACTACGTGCTGCTGAAACTCGACCACCTGGGCGCCGACACCATCATGAAGCGCCTGCCCTCGGTCTACGAGATCGGTCACAACTTCGCCAACGTCGACATCACCAAGGAGCCGATCCCCGTGGTGCCGACCATCCACTACCAGATGGGCGGCATTCCCACCAACATCCACGGCCAGGTCGTCATGCAGACCGCCACCAACCACGCCGAGCCCATCAACGGCCTGTACGCGGTGGGCGAGTGCTCCTGCGTGTCGGTACACGGCGCCAACCGCCTGGGCACCAACTCGCTGCTGGACCTGCTGGTCTTCGGCCGCGCCGCCGGCAACCACATCGTCGACTTCAACCTCAAGAACAAGTCGCACAAGCCCCTGCCCGCCGATGCGGCTGACAAGACCCTGGCTCGCCTGGCGCGCCTGGAGTCGGCCAGCAAGGGCGAATATGCGCAGGTGGTGGCGAACGACATTCGCGCCACCATGCAGCAACACGCCGGCGTGTTCCGCACCCAGGCCAGCATGGACGAAGGCGTGCGCAAGATCGCCGAGATCCGCGAGCGCGTGAACGCCGTGGGCCTGGCCGACCACTCCAAGGTGTTCAACACCGCGCGCATCGAGGCCCTGGAAGTCGAGAACCTGATCGAATCCGCGCAGGCCACCATGGTCTCGGCAGCGGCCCGCAAGGAGTGCCGTGGCGCCCACACCGTCAACGACTACGAGCGCCCGGCCGATGACCCGGTGGCACCGCTGGGTCGCGACGATGCCAACTGGATGAAGCACAGCTTGTGGCACAGCGCCTCCAACTCGCTCACCTACAAGCCGGTCAACCTCAAGCCGCTGAGCGTGGACTCTGTCCCGCCCAAGGTCCGCACTTTCTAAGAAAGAACCGCCATGCAACGCACGTTCCAGATTTACCGCTACGACCCCGACAAGGATGCCAAGCCCTACATGCAGACCATCTCGATTGAGCTCGATGGTCACGAGCGCATGTTGCTCGACGCCCTGGTCAAGCTCAAGCAAGTGGACCCCTCCCTGTCGTTTCGCCGCTCCTGCCGCGAAGGGGTGTGTGGCTCGGATGCCATGAACATCAACGGCAAGAACGGTCTGGCCTGCCTGACCAACATGCGCGACCTCCCGGGCACCATCGTGCTCAAGCCGCTGCCAGGCCTGCCGGTCATCCGCGACCTCATCGTCGACATGACCCAGTTCTTCAAGCAGTACCACTCGATCAAGCCCTACCTCGTCAACGACACACTGCCGCCCGAAAAAGAACGCCTGCAGTCGCCTGAGGAGCGTGACGAACTCAACGGCCTGTACGAATGCATCCTGTGTGCCAGCTGCTCCACCAGCTGCCCCTCGTTCTGGTGGAACCCCGACAAGTTCGTGGGCCCCGCCGGTCTGTTGCAGGCCTACCGCTTCATCGCCGACAGCCGTGACCAGGCCACCAGCGAGCGTCTCGACAATCTGGAAGACCCGTACCGTCTGTTCCGCTGCCACACCATCATGAACTGTGTGGACGTGTGCCCCAAGAGCCTGAACCCGACCAAGGCGATTGGCAAGATCAAGGAACTGATGGTGCGTCGCGCCGTCTGACCATGCGAGACGAGCGCATCGATGCCCTGGACCCGTCCCAGGCTCTTGACGAAAGAGGCCTGAGCAAGCTGCGCTGGCGTTGCCGCCGCGGCTTGCTGGAAAACGACCTGTTCATCGAGCGCTTCTTTGATCGCTACGCCCCCACCCTCACGGTGGGTCAGGCCCAGGGCATGTACGACCTGATGGAACTGTCCGACAACGACTTGATGGATCTGTTGCTGCGCCGACGCGAGCCCGACGGCTCGCTGTCTCAGCCTCACACCCTTGAAGTTCTCACCCTGCTGCGCGCCTGAACCCCCGCCCCTTTTACCTAGGAAACCGCCATGAAACTCGCCGATTACAAAGCCACCCTGTCGTTCAGCAACGGGAGCCCTGCCATGGAGATGCCCGTCTACCACGGCTCTATCGGCCCGGATGTCATCGACATCCGCAAGCTCTACGGCCAAACCGGCATGTTCACCTATGACCCGGGTTTCCTCTCCACCGCCTCCTGCCAGTCGGCCATCACCTACATCGATGGTGACAAGGGCGAGTTGCTGTACCGCGGTTACCCGATCGAGCAGATCGCCCAGAATTGCGACTACCTCGACACCTGCTACCTGCTGCTCAATGGCGAGTTGCCCAACGACAAGGAGCGCCACGACTTTCACAAACTCGTGACCAACCACACCATGGTCAACGAGCAGATGCAATTCTTCCTGCGCGGCTTCCGTCGCGATGCCCACCCCATGGCGGTGCTGACCGGCCTGATTGGCGCGCTCTCGGCCTTCTACCACGACAGCACCGACATCAACAACCCGGAACACCGCCACATCGCGGCCATCCGCCTGATTGCCAAGCTGCCCACGCTGGTGGCCATGGCGTACAAGTACGGCATCGGTCAGCCCTACATGTACCCGCGCAACGAGTTGAGCTACTCGGGCAACTTCCTGCGCATGATGTTTGGCACGCCCTGCGAGGACTACAAGGTCAACCCGGTGCTGGAGCGCGCGCTCGACCGCATCTTCATCCTTCACGCCGACCACGAGCAAAACGCCTCGACCTCCACCGTGCGTCTGTGCGGCTCGTCGGGCACCAACCCGTTTGCCGCCATCGCCGCCGGCGTGGCCTGCCTGTGGGGCCCTGCCCACGGTGGCGCCAACGAGGCCTGCCTGAACATGCTGGAAGACATCCAGGCCATGGGCGGCGTGTCCAAGGTGGGTGAGTTCATGGAGAAGGTCAAGGACAAGAACTCCGGCGTCAAGCTGATGGGCTTTGGCCACCGTGTCTACAAGAACTACGACCCGCGTGCCAAGCTGATGCAGGAAACCTGCAACGAGGTGCTGGCTGAACTGGGCCTGGAAAAAGACCCGCTGTTCGCGCTGGCCAAGCAGCTGGAGAAGATCGCGCTGGAAGACGATTACTTTGTGCAGCGCAAGCTCTACCCGAACGTGGACTTCTACTCCGGCATCGTGCAGCGCGCGATTGGTATCCCGGTCAACCTGTTCACCGGCATCTTCGCGCTGGCCCGCACCGTGGGCTGGATTGCGCAACTCAACGAGATGATTGGCGACCCCGAGTACAAGATTGGCCGTCCGCGCCAGCTGTTCACCGGCGCTGCCCGCCGCGACATGCCCCAGGTGGCCCAGCGCTGAACAGCGCTGCCCCCACAGAGGGCGCCTTCGGGCGCCCTTTTTTTCTTGCGACCTTCAGGCAAGGGCTGTCACCTGCACGGCCCTGCCGCTGGGTCGATGGGCTCGAAACACCTACAATGTTTCGCTCACCCTACACCACTGCCGAGAACGCCATGGGACGCACGCTTTACGACAAGATCTGGGACGAACACGTCGTCCACACCGAGGAAGACGGCACGTCGGTCCTCTACATTGACCGCCACCTGGTCCACGAAGTCACCAGCCCGCAGGCGTTTGAAGGCCTGCGCCAGGCCGGGCGTCCGCTGTGGCGCAAGAGCTCCATCGTGGCCACCGCCGACCACAACACGCCCACCACCGGCTGGGACCGCGGTTACGACGGCATCACCGACCCCATCAGCAAAGAGCAGGTCACCACACTCGACACCAACATGCAGGAATACGGCGCCGCTGTGTATTTCCCGTTCCTGCACAAGCGCCAGGGCATCGTCCACGTCATCGGCCCGGAAAACGGCGCCACGCTGCCTGGCATGACCGTGGTGTGTGGCGACTCGCACACCTCCACCCACGGTGCCTTCGGCGCGCTGGCACACGGCATCGGCACGAGCGAAGTCGAGCACGTGATGGCCACGCAAACGCTGCTGGCCAAGAAAGCCAAGAACCTGCTGGTCAAGATCGAGGGCACCTTGCCCCGCGGGTGCACCGGCAAGGACATCGTGCTGGCCGTGATTGGCAAGATTGGCACGGCCGGTGGCACGGGTTACACCATCGAGTTTGCCGGCTCGGCCATGCGCGCGCTCAGCATGGAAGGCCGCATGACCGTGTGCAACATGGCCATCGAAGCCGGCGCGCGCGCGGGCCTGGTGGCCGTGGACGACAAGACCATCGAGTACGTGAAGGGCCGCCTGCTCTCGCCCACGGGCCCCGAGTGGGACCAGGCCGTCGCATACTGGAAAACGCTGCACTCCGATGCCGACGCGACCTTCGACCTCGTCGTCAACCTGGACGCCAGCGACATCCTGCCGCAAGTCACCTGGGGCACCTCCCCCGAGATGGTGGCCCCGGTGTCGGGCCGCGTGCCCGATCCGGACAAGGAGAAGGACGACACCAAACGCATGGCCATCGAACGCGCCCTGACGTACATGGGCCTGGAGCCCGGCAAGCCGATCATCGACATCACCATCGACAAGGTCTTCATTGGCTCGTGCACCAACAGCCGTATTGAAGACATGCGAGAGGCCGCCGCGGTGGTCAAGCGCCTGGGTCAAAAAGTGGCACGCAACGTCAAGCTGGCCATGGTGGTACCGGGCTCGGGCCTGGTGAAAGAGCAGGCCGAGCGTGAAGGCCTGCATGAAATTTTCAAGGCTGCTGGCTTTGAGTGGCGTGAGCCGGGATGTTCCATGTGTCTGGCCATGAATGCCGACCGTCTGGAGCCGGGCGAGCGCTGCGCTTCCACCAGCAACCGCAACTTCGAAGGCCGACAGGGCAATGGCGGACGCACCCACCTGGTGAGCCCCGCCATGGCTGCCGCGGCAGCCATCCACGGTCACTTTGTTGACGTTCGTCAATTCTCTTGAAACACAGGAGTCGGTTCATGAAACGCCTTGTCATGCTCAGTCTCGTCAGCCTGACCCTGGCACTGGCCGGCTGCAACACCATTCGCGGCATCGGCCAGGACATTGAAAAAGCCGGCTCCGCCATCGAAAAATCAGCCCGGTAACAGCCATGCAGAAATTCACCGTTCACAAAGGCCTGGTGGCCCCGATCGACCGTGAGAACGTCGACACCGACGCCATCATCCCCAAGCAGTTCCTCAAGTCCATTCGCAAGACCGGCTTTGGCCCCAACCTCTTTGACGAGTGGCGCTACCTGGACAAGGGCGAGCCCGGCATCCCCGAGTCGCAGCGCAAGATCAACCCGGATTTCGTGCTGAACCAGCCGCGCTACAAGGGCGTGAGCATTCTGCTGGCTCGCAAGAATTTTGGGTGCGGCTCCTCGCGCGAGCACGCGCCCTGGGCCCTGGACCAATTTGGTTTCCGCGCTGTCATTGCCCCAAGCTTTGCCGATATCTTTTTCAACAACTGCTTCAAGAACGGCTTGCTGCCAATCGTGCTGCCCGAAGCTGCCGTGGCCCGCTTGTTCGATGAAGTGCACGCCTTCCCCGGCTACCAACTCACCATCGACCTGGATCGCCAGGTGGTGATCAAGGACCAGGGCGAGGAGCTGCCATTCGAGGTGCAGCCGTTTCGCAAGTACTGCTTGCTCAACGGGCTGGATGACATCGGTCTGACCCTGCGTCATGCCGACAAGATCCGCGAGTACGAAGCTCACCGCCTGGCCACCAAGCCCTGGTTGGCGCACACCGCCTGAGGCGCGCGGGTCGCCCGGCGGTCCTTTTCGTTGCAACCCGTCGACTCTGTGAGTTGACCCAACAGTCAAAGCATCTTCATGAAAATCGCAGTCCTCCCCGGTGATGGCATTGGCACCGAAATCGTCGAACAAGCCGTCAAGGTTCTGAAGGCCCTGGACCTCACGTTTGAGATGGAAACCGCCCTGGTGGGTGGCGCCGCCTATGACGCGCACGGCCATCCCCTGCCGGAAAGCACGCTCAAGCTGGCCAAGGAGGCGGACGCCGTGCTCTTTGGTGCCGTGGGTGACTGGAAGTACGACAAGCTCGACCGCCCGTTGCGCCCTGAGCAGGCCATCCTGGGCTTGCGCAAGAACCTGGGCCTCTTTGCCAACTTCCGTCCCGCCATCTGCTACGAGCAGCTGGTCGGTGCCTCCAGCCTCAAGCCCGAGCTGGTGGCAGGTCTGGACATCCTCATCATCCGCGAACTCACCGGCGACATCTACTTCGGTCAGCCGCGCGGCCGCCGCACCGCGGTGGACGGACACTTCCCTGGCGCCGAGGAAGCCTTCGACACCATGCGCTACAGCAAACCGGAAATCGAGCGCATTGCCCATGTGGCCTTTCAGACTGCCCGCAAGCGCAACAAGAAAGTCACCAGCGTGGACAAGTCCAATGTGCTGGAAACCTTTCAGTTCTGGAAAGACGTGGTGACCGAGGTGCATGCCCAGTACCCGGACGTGGCGCTGGAGCATATGTACGTGGACAACGCCGCCATGCAGCTGGTCAAGGCCCCCAAGTCCTTTGACGTGGTGGTCACCGGCAATATGTTTGGCGACATCCTGTCTGACGAAGCCTCCATGCTCACGGGTTCGATTGGTATGTTGCCCTCGGCCAGCCTGAACACCCAGAACCAGGGCCTGTACGAACCCAGCCATGGCAGTGCCCCCGACATCGCCGGCAAAGGCGTGGCCAACCCGCTGGCCACCATCCTCTCGGCGGCCATGATGCTGCGCTTCTCGCTCAACCAGGCCGAGGCCGCCGATCGCATCGAAACCGCCGTGAAAAAAGTACTGGCACAAGGCCTGCGCACACCTGACATCTACAGCCAGGGCACCACCCAGGTGGGCACGAAGGACATGGGCGAGGCGGTGGTGAAGGCGCTGGGCTGACCCGGCCGCCAGTCTTGACGGTGCCGTCTTGACCGTTACCGCGGTTCGGTTCTGAAGGCGTCCCGCACGCCCCAGGCCATCAAACCCTGCCCCAACCGGCGGGGTTTGTCGTTTTTACATCGGACAGACCTTCCATGCCGCGGCCTGTCAGCCGCCTTGAAGTTTCGTTCCGATACAATTCAATTCATGATTCGCGCCCACCTGAGTTCTTACATGGACCTCGCCTCACGGCTGGCGGGCGTTGTGGTGCGCGCAAGCATTTTCAAGACCACGACCAAAGGCTGACACAGCCCGGTTCGTCGTGCGCCCTTCCGGCCGACGAGCCGGGTGAACAGACAGGTCTGGCACTGTTTCAACACAATTGAAGGGGCCCTGAAATGAGCAAGTTGGTAGGTTTGGTCGGCTGGCGCGGTATGGTCGGCTCGGTTCTCATGGACCGCATGGCGCAGGAGAAGGATTTCGACCTGATCGAGCCCGTCTTTTTCTCCACGTCCAACACCGGGGGCAAGGCTCCTGCGATGGCCAAGAACGAGACCACCCTGCAAGACGCCAGCAACATCGATGCACTCAAGCGCTGCGAGATCATCATCACCTGCCAAGGCGGCGACTACACCAAGGCGGTGTACCCCCAGTTGCGTGCGGCTGGCTGGAACGGCCACTGGATCGACGCCGCCTCATCGCTGCGCATGGCCGATGACGCGGTGATCATCCTGGACCCGGTGAACCGCCATGTGATCGACCAGGCCCTGACCAGAGGCGGCAAGAACTGGATTGGCGGCAACTGCACGGTGAGCCTGATGCTCATGGGTCTGGGCGGTCTGTTCCAGCACCAGCTGGTGGAGTGGGTCAGTGCCATGACCTACCAGGCCGCCTCGGGCGCTGGCGCACAAAACATGCGTGAACTGCTCAGCCAGATGGGTGCCTTGCACGATGCGGTCAAGGCCGAATTGGCCGACCCGGCGTCTGCCATCCTGGACATCGACCGCAAGGTCGCGGCCACCATGCGGGGCGCGTCCTTTCCCACCCAGAACTTCCGCAACACGGCCTTGGCCGGCAGCCTCATCCCTTGGATCGACGTGCCCGTCGAGCATGGCCAGAGCAAGGAAGAGTGGAAGGGCGGCGCAGAGTGCAACAAGATCCTGGGCAACCCGGCTTTCCGTAGCGCTGGCTCGATCCCGATCGATGGCCTGTGCGTTCGCATCGGCGCCATGCGCTGCCACTCGCAGGGACTGACCATCAAACTGAAGAAAGATGTGCCCCTGGACGAAGTCAGCGACATCCTGGCCAAGGCCAACGCCTGGGTCAAGGTGGTGCCCAACGAGCGTGAGATCACCGAGCGCGAGTTGACCCCTGCCGCCGTGACGGGCACGCTCACCGTTCCGGTGGGGCGCCTGCACAAGCTGGCGATGGGCAACGACTACCTGGGTGCCTTCACGGTGGGCGACCAGCTGCTGTGGGGGGCGGCCGAACCGCTGCGCCGCATGCTGCGCATTCTGTTGGAGAAGTGATTGCCGTTTGCTCGCCTGCGACGTGTAGCTGCCGTTGAACCTCCTGCGGGGAAGGCCAGCGGCCCGGCACGCCCTCGCGCGCCGTTGGCTCCCCTGGCCCGGCTCACAGCCGCCTGCCTGTTGCTGTGCGCTGGTGTTGCGCAATCGCTGACGCTCGGTCCTGCGGTGGTCAATTCCTCGCTGGGCGAGCCCTTGCGGGCTGAGTTCCCGATCACCCGCCTCAGTGCGACCGAAAGTCAGAACCTTCAGGTCCGGCTGGCCGACGAAAGCGCCTACGCCGCCGCCCGCCTGGAACGCTCCGCCACGCTGGAAGGTCTGGACATCGTCCTGGAAACGCGGCCTGACGGCCGGCGTGTGCTGGTCGTGCGTGGGCAACAAGCGGTCAACGTCCCCTTTGTTGATCTGTTGGTTGAGTTGCGCTGGACGGGTGGGCGCCTGTTGCGCGACCTCACCGTGCTGCTGCAAGCGCAGTCCACGGACAAGCCTGCCAGCCTGCCCCCCTCCGGGCTGGTGGTGCAAGCCGGCGATACCGCCGGGCAATTGGCCCGGGACCACAAGGACGATCGGGTCTCGATCGAGCAGATGCTGGTGGCGCTGCTCAAACAAAACCCCGAGGCCTTCGTGGAGGGCAACGTCAACCGCCTGCGAGCCGGCGCGTTTCTGGCGCTCCCCTCGGCTGCCCAGGCGGGCAGCATCGATCAGGACGCTGCCCGCGAAGACTTGCTCGAGCAGGCCGAAGCCTTTGACACCTGGCGCGCGGGCCTGTCCCAGCGGGTCATGGCCAGCGATGCGCCCGACGCCAGCGACGGTGCTCGCCTGCCCATGCCATCGCGCCAGCGCACGCCATCGGGTGCGCCGCAGGACCGTCTCGAACTCACCAAACCAGGCGCAGGCCAGGAAGACCGCATTGCCCTGCAACGCCAGGCCCAGGACACTGCCGAGCGGGCTGCCGAGTTGGCCCGCAACATCGCCGAGCTGGGCAAAATTGCCGGTGGACAAACCGGCGAAAATCCTGCGGCGGCGGGTGTCCCGCTGCCCTCGCCCGACGTGCCAGCGCACGGTCGCCTGATCGACATCCTGAGCGACCACCCGCTGACACCCATCGGTGCGGCCACGCTGGTGGCCGTGCTGGTCCTGATGAGTCTGTGGCGCACACGCGTGCGTCAGTCGCCGTCGGCCTTGGAAGCGCCCGCTGCGGCGCTGCCCCCATTGCCCATCGAGGTCGACCTCGAATTGCCACGCCACGAGGCTCCCCTGGCCGATGACACGCCCTCGTTGCAGGCGACCCGCACGCGCGTCGATTCTGCCGGCGCCGCCTCGACAGACACCCCCCCCTCCACCACCGCGACTGTCCACACGGCACCCCGTTCCGACAGGCCTGCATCGCCGCCACCCGCTGCAGGCTTGCCGTTTGCAGGACTCTCGCTCGAGCTGACTGACACGACCTCCGTACCGGGAGGGGTCTTTCCCTTCGATCAGGCCGCCGACCAACCGGCCCTCCAGGTGCGGTTCGAACTGGCACAGGCCCTGTGGGAAGCGGGCCAGCCGCACACCGCCCGTGCGCTCGCCGAGGACGTGGTTGAGCAGGCCCACGGGTTGCTGCAGCAACAAGCCCGCGCGTGGCTCGTGGCACGGGCCTGACATGCGGGTTGCCCTGGGGCTGAGCTATGCGGGTCAGGCCTATCAGGGGTGGCAAAGCCAGCCCAGCGGCCTGACGGTGCAGGACCAGCTTGAGGCCGCCCTGCAAGCCTTTGCCTGCGAACCCATCCACACCCTGTGTGCGGGGCGCACCGATGCGGGCGTGCACGGCTTGATGCAGGTGGTTCACTTTGACACCGCGATCGAGCGCGACGCCTTCTCGTGGGTGCGGGGCACCAACCGCTTCTTACCGCCAGACATTGCCGTGCAATGGGCCCAGCCCGTGCCGGATGGATTCCATGCCCGAGCCAGCGCCCGCTCGCGTCGTTATGCGTACATCCTGCTGGAGTCACCCGTTCGGCCAAGCGTCGAGGCGGGGCGTGTGGGCTGGGTGTTTCGTCCCCTCCACCTCGAGGCCCTGCGAGCAGGCGCCCAGCACCTGCTGGGCGAGCACGACTTCAGCGCGTTTCGGGCCTCGTCCTGTCAGGCGCTGTCGCCGGTCAAGCAGTTGATGCGCCTGGACATTGAACGCCGTGCAGCCCATCCCGTGTCTGGGCCCGGTTCCGGACCGCATGCAAGCGCCTACTGGCGGTTCGATTTCGAGGCCAACGCTTTTTTGCACCACATGATCCGCAACCTGATGGGCAGCCTGATCCAGGTCGGCCAGGGCTTGCGGCCGCCCGAGTGGATCGCCGAGGTGCTGGCCTCCCGCTCGCGTGACAGGGCTGCTCCCACCTTTGCCGCAGAAGGGCTGTACTTTCTGGGCCCGCGTTACGACGCCTCCTGGGGGCTACCGGATCATGCCCCTGCGTATGATTGGCTGCCATGAGCCTGCCTGCCCACTTCACCCCCATCAAGATCTGCGGTCTGACCCGCGAGCAAGACGTTGATGCCGCCGTGCAAGCGGGCGTGCAGGCCCTGGGCTTCGTCCTGTACGAGCGCAGCCCGCGCTACGTGAGCATGGCTCGCGCAGCGGAACTGGCGCGCCGACTGCCGGCTTTCGTCAACCCGGTTCTCCTGTTTGTCAACGCGTCCGAGGCCACCCTGGAGGCCGCCTGCGCCGAAGTGCCCGGCGCCTGGCTGCAATTTCATGGCGACGAGAACCCGGCGTTTTGTCAGCGGGTTGGCCAGCGGCTGGGGCGGCGTTGGCTGCGTGCGGCGCGCATTCCCCTTGATACCGACGCGCCCGCCTTCGACCTCGTAAAATACGCGGCAGATTATCAACACGCCCATGCGCTGCTGCTCGACGCCCACGTCGAGGGCTATGGCGGGGGCGGCAAGGCATTCAATTGGTCACGGCTGCCAACAAGCGTCAACGCTCACCTCGTTTTGTCTGGTGG
>JACCEB010561847.1_pt1 | contig 11408 bp, 11 predicted proteins | sample 7454761 | NCBI WGS metagenome assembly JACCEB01 (sample SAMN15323454, study PRJNA562643) | freshwater metagenome | isolation source: river surface water | place: USA:Blue River Watershed | collected 2017-08-18 | reverse complement strand
TTAAAAGTATGCAAAAAACAAATTTATTATACGGTTCGTAGAGATTTTCCCGAATTTTACAAAGAAATATGTGGTATATCGGCCGGCGCAAAAAGTATGGGCGTTTCTATTTCCGTCGATGTTTTAATTGCATGGAACGCCATTCATGGTATGCATGCATTTTTCAAAAAAACGGATGGAGAGCATTGTTCTACTTTTATAGCGACCGGTGATGCTACTGAAAAAGGTGATATCGTCATGGCACATAATACACATACGGATTTCGTCATGGGTCAATTATATAATATTATTGCCTATGTTTATCCCGAAGAAGGTCATTCTTTTGTCATGCAGATTGTCCCCGGATTTATTGCAAGTGGGAGTGATTGGTTTATAACTAGCTCAGGTATTGTCGGTTGTGAAAGCACGATTGGAGATATTAAATATGTTCCTAAATTTGGCGCACCTTTTTTCTGTAGATTGAGAAAGGCCATGCAATACGGCAAAACCTTAGATGATTATACCCAATTTATGTTGGACCAAAACGCCGGAGATTATGCATGTTCGTGGTTATTTGGCGATATAAATACCAACGAAATTATGTTATTCGAGCTAGGATTAGAAACCCATCATATTAAACGAACCACAAATGGATTATTCTATGGTATGAATTCACCCTTTGACTTTACATTACGTAACACTGAAACGGATGACAATGATTTCCAAGATTTAACGACTAGTTCCGGTTCCCGAAATTACCGCTTAGATTCTTTATTGAATCACAAATATTACGGCAAAATAAACACCGACATCGCTGCAAAAGTGATAAGTGACCATTATGATAGTTATTTGAATAAAGAAATGATGAATACCAATAGCATTTGCCGACATAGTGAGGTTGACCATCGCGGGACCGAACCATTTGAACTGGTCGGTTGTACCGATGGAAAAGTATTAAATAGCGAGATGGCGAGAGAATTATCATTTGTGGGTCGGTTTGGCTCTTCTTGTGGTAGAAAATTCTCAATCAAAGAACATGTTAAACAACACCCAGACCATAAAGAATGGTCAAAATATGTGGAAGATTTCCCCCATTATAAATGGACTAAAATACATAATAAAGTTATATAGAATTATTTTCATATTGTATATGTATACAGTATGAATCAAACGAAACTATCTCAATTTTTTTCACCGTGCACTGAACCAACCAAATATGTGCCAGCTAAAAATCCTACTTATTCGCTTTATTTCGATGGATGTAGTAAAGGAAATCCGGGAAAGGCCGGAGCGGGGGCAGTATTGTATCATGGAGGTGACGAAATTTGGTCAAAAGCGATGTTTGTTGGAAATAAATCCACGAATAATGTGGCCGAATATACCGGTTTACTTATTGGAATGAATGAGGCAATCACTCAAAACATACGTGAATTGTCGGTATATGGAGACAGTATGTTAGTTATCAAACAAATGCGCGGCGAATATAAAGTAACATCCTCGGCCATGAAACCCTTGTTTGATAAAGCGAAATTACTTGAAAAAAGTTTTGCCAAAATATCATATACACATGTGTATCGGGATAAAAATACCAGGGCAGACGAATTGTCAAATCAAGGACTCATCAAGTCGTCGGGCTAATCAGTCATTTCATAATTTCCTCGAGCGTCACTCCAATTTGGTAAGATAAGCCCCTCTTTCGCTAATTGATGCAAGATTGATTTATAGGAACGATTGTGTAATTTTGCAATCTGTCTTATCGTAAGCTCCTTGATTTCGTATTCATTGTATAATCGGTTGATTTCATTCATTGACCATCGATTACGATTACGATTAATTTCTAATGGACTGTCAACAATATGTTGTTGTCTTTGAGTAAGCATAGGTAGTAAGTTTCCATCTAAATCTTTATATATTTATTTATAAAATTGAATTAAATATATAAAAATATGATATTACATTATACCATACAATACATTTAGAATGAATCCACAAATTTCCAAAATAAGTGAAGAAGATGATGTTTACAAATTTACATTAAGTGGCATTAATGTTAGTATTGCCAATGCCATACGCCGAATCATTTTATCCGAAATACCCATCAATGTGTTTTATACTGAAACTTACAATGATAATAAATGCAATATAGAAATAAATAATCCACCTCGTTTACATAATGAAATTATCAAACAACGCTTAAGTTGTATTCCTATTCACGAAAAGGAACTTGATATATTACCCGACAAATATATTTTAGAAGTAGATGTTAAAAATGAAACGGATAAAACGATGTATGTAACAACCGAACACTTCCGCGTTCGAAACAAAACAAATGGCAACTATTTGACCAAAGAAGAAACCACGCGTATATTCCCGCCTTCAAAAAAAACAAATCAATACATTGATTTTGTTCGTTTAACACCGCAAATCAGTAAAGAATTGCCCGGGGGTCATATTAAATTACAATGTGAATTTTCAGTAAGTAATGCCAAGGTGAACAGTATGTTTAATGTTGTTTCCAAATGCACGTATGGTAATACACCTGATTTAATTAAAATAGATAAAATATGGGAATCTATGGCCGCCAAATTAGATAGCGAAGAATCGACCAAAGAAGAAATCGAATTTCAAAAACGAAACTTTTACATGTTAGATGCTCAGCGTCATTTTATTCCCGATAGTTTTGATTATACCATACAAACCATTGGTATATATGATAATATTGAAATTGTGAAAAAAGGTTGCGCAGTTCTACAAAATAAATTTGTGGATATCATTCAAATGATTGATGGCGACATTTTGCAGATTGTTCATAGTGAAACCGCGATTGCCAATTGTTACGATGTTATTTTAGAAAACGAAGATTATACGGTTGGTAAAGTATTGGAATACGTCTTATATGAAAAATTTTATCAAGGTGAAAAAACCTTGAGTTACTGCGGTTTCAAAAAATTTCACCCACATAATAATCATAGTGTGGTTCGTTTAGCGTTCGTCGACCCTACTGACAAAACGACTGTTCGAAATGTATTGAAATCCGCTTGTAGTGATGCACAAGATGTCTTTGTCAAAATATTTAAAATGTTTTAACCGTTTTCTTACCCATTTTATATAATTTATTGTTATATTACATAAAATGTTTTTTATTTTACTACATATTTAATGTCATGATGAGGAGAATCATATACACTTATTTGTAATTGTTTTAAATTATAAATTCGAATATATTTATCCCATAGTTCATGTAAATTTGGAAAATCATAATCATCCATAATCAATATTGTTTTATTTTTGGATAATCTATAACAATTTATTATATCACTTTCAGCAACTTCTGTCGAATGCCCACCGTCTATATGTATTAAATCGTATTGTGCATTTACATTTTGTAATGTTATAGTACTATCGCCTATAACAATGTTTATTCTATCCCCAAATGTTTCTTTTAATTTTTCATAACAAGGCATTGTATATTTATGTTCACCAAGGTCGTAGCAATTTATATTTAAATTAGGGTTTGTTATTAACATTAATAATGTTGAAAAACCCGAATTAAAACCAATTTCCATTACATTTTTAATGTTTTTATTTAAAACAATATTGCTTATGTTTTTTGTTTTATTCAAAAACATATCAGTGTATGAAGTTGTATGATGAAACATAAATATATTTCCTTCTAATAATTCTCCTGAATGATTGATGATATCTAACAAATGTTCATTTATATATTTTTTTGCTAAATTTATATTGTTATTTATAGTATAATCTTTTAGTTCACTTAAAAATTTATTCATCGCTTCTTTTTTTATTGTACCATTACCTGGGGCTCCTGCAAAATGTTGTATGACTTTATCATTATGAATAGAATAGTCAAACTCTATAATGAATGGTTTCAAAATTTTATTGTTATATAAATTATATTTGAAAGCATTATATACAATATATGGTTGGTCATAAAAATCAGGTATACAAGGCCTATTAATAATATCTTCATTAATTTTACAAAATAAATCTTTTATTATTTCACAATTATTAAACAACAATATTCCACTTGTAAATGCAGTTTTATCATTGTAATTATTTACTTCATTTCCAAATAGTTTTTCACCCCAATAATTATTTGGATTATCTATATCACCTTGTTCAAATGTATATAATATGTCTTCGTTACAAACATCAAATACTTTGTTGATATCATCTTTTATTAAAATATCAGTATCTAAATATAGTATTTTATTATAATTTTTGATAGAAGATAAATTGAATAAATCTAATCTTGCCTTACAAGCTTTATCAATGTCATAATATGTATCGTTTATTTCAAATTTTATTTTTTCATCATTAAATAAAATACTTTTTTTTATTATATCCATAAACGCGGTTGATGTATAAACTAATATATTTGTATTATCATCTATATTTCCGTAAATAAATATACTTTCTAAAAGAAGAAGGAACATATCAACGTATTGCTCTTGATTAAAAACACAACAAAAAATACAATTCATTTGTATTATATTTATATATATATCAGCATATTTGTTTTTATATGTGTATATTATTAAATATTGAATTGGAAAATTGGAAAATTGGAAATAAATTGGAAAATTGAAGATGAATTCGTTTGAATGACATTGTATATTATCGAATATATACAAAAAATATGTGGAACGGATGCTGCAATACACTATATAGTTTATTTTCCTCAATTGGAATTAAAAATGAGAAACCAATCAAAAAATCAAAAAAACATATAGTATACAAAAAATGGTTTCGAAATAGTATCAGCAGCAAACGAATCAAAGATATAGATAATGACTTTTTCACACTCGATACGCTAAAATCGTTGAACCTAAATATGTCATATTTAGACAACATATCATACAATGATACCGTTGTATTCATCCCACCCATTGAATATGGTAAAGTGGTCAAAGTATATGACGGTGATACGATTACCATTGCCACAAAATTACCACTTGAAAATTCACCTATATATCGGTTTTCGGTTAGATTAGCGGGTATCGATAGCCCCGAAATAAAAGCGAAAACAAGTATTGAAAAAATGTTGGCAGAAAAAAGTAGACAATGTTTAGAAAACCTTGTTTTAGACAAGGTGGTAAAACTAAAAAACATTTCATTTGAAAAATATGGCCGAATTTTAGCCGATGTCTATGTCGGCGATTTGTTTGTCAACCAATGGATGTTGGACAATCATTTAGCGATTTTGTACGATGGCGGTAAAAAAAATCGTCCACTAGAATGGGATGATCCGACCGGTATTGTTGTATCTTCCTAAAAAATTGAATATATTTCTTTTTTATTTTTGAAAAATAACGAAGAAACACGAAAAATAAAAAGATAGATAAAACAAAGATGCCTATGCAAGAATTATACATTGATAATTTAGACCCCGGAACCGAATATTTTGTAGAATCATATGTTGGAGATAGTGTATACAAATATAAAGCAACATTTAGTCATCTCGACGAATGTAGTGCAATGTTTTTCGACCTATACGCAATAGAGAATGGCACATTTATAAAAGCGAACTATTCCGGAACTATACGCTCAGTCCCATACTATGTTCAATTTAGCTCGGCCAAATATTATCATAAAACTTGTGACGAAATACGGCGTAAAATCGAAGAACAAAATGAAACTATTTATCAAAAAGCTTTAGACAAAATATTCGCCGATTTATTCTGTCCAAAAACACATTACGATGAAAATGGCGAGCCCTTATTCGATGAAACCGGAAAATTTTTGAATTATAAAGAACTTTTCCTACAATATATGAAAAAGTAAAAGGAAAATGTAAAAAATTGAAATAATGAATAGATAATATATGGTTTGTATATTATCTATTTTATACCATGGAAAAACGTTTAAATAAATCGCTCGAAACCTACATATCTACATTGAAAAACAGTGTTCGCAATAAAGTTATCGCTTTAGATTTTGAAAATAAAACAAAAACAAATGAATTAATCGAATTTATATACGAATATGAACGTTTAGTATTCTCCAAAGAAGATTTCATCAAACGTAAACGGGTCAAAAATTCAATTCCTTCTACCAATCGATGCAATGCTCGCAGGGCAAATGGCGAACAATGCACCCGTCGCCGAAAAGATGATTGTGAATTTTGTGGAACCCATTCCAAAGGTGTTCCGCATGGATTCATGGAAGAAGAAAATGCCACCATATCCACCCAAAAATTAGAAGTTTTAGCGGAAGAAATACAGGGTATCGTCTATTATATTGACAAATTTAATAATGTATACAAGACCGAAGATATCATCTCCGGAAAAGATAATCCACAGATTATCGCTAAATGTGTAAAAACAAGTAATGGATATAGTATTCCCGAATTAGGATTATAAACCATCTTCATTGTCTTTCACAATCGTTCTTACTATACTTTCTTTCACAACTTCTTCCCTATTATCCATTATAAAATTATTGATTTCAATTGCCTTGATTGTGTCTCCGTTACAATATTTAGATAAAATATCCAATAGAGATTTTTTTGTGATTGGTTTTTTTACATTTTTTTTCGTATATGTTATTTGACCGTCTTTTAAATCAAAACAGTCAATTTCATTGTCTCTCATTACTTCCATTAATTTTTTCGATATTTCTTTCTTCTCTTTTTCACGTAAGGTTGCCTCTTTTTTAATCGCCCGTATATCATTATCAATTTTTACCCATTCTTTTATTGTTTTTATCAATTGTTCTTTTGTTTTTAATTGGTCTTTGTCCATCTATATTATCCAATTATAAAATATTTAGGATAATATAGTAAAAAACATTTATATATTTTCGCTAATATTATATATTACAATATTTAGATAAATGATATTTTCATATAAAAGTCAACATAATACAAGTAATGCAAATCAAACAAATAAACAACGAAATGTGCCTCCTATGCCTATCGTCTTACCTCCTACCCGAACAATAACGCGAAATGTGGTTGAACAACCAGCTGCAACTGATACCACCAAACCTAAAAAAATGAAATGGGGGGAACCTACCTGGTATTTATTCCACGCTTTAGCCGAAAAAGTAAAGGAAGACCGTTTTCAGGCGATTCGCACAGAATTATTGAACACGATATATGTTATTTGCAAAAATCTGCCTTGTCCAATGTGTGCGAATCACGCGACACAATATATGAACGCGATTAATTTCAATACGATTCAAACCAAAAAGGATTTGATTGATTTATTATGGAACTTTCATAATGAAGTCAATAAACGCAAGAATTTTGCGGTTTTTCCATACGAAGAACTTAGTGAAAAATATTCGAGAGCCAATTTAATCAATATTATTCAAGTGTTTATGGTTCATTTTAAAGACAAACATGCCAGTTTACGTATGATTGCGGATGATATGTATCGTCAACAAATTAGCACAAAAATGCAAGATTGGTTTAGAAAAAATATCCAGAATTTCAATTTATAATGAACTATATTGGGCATATAAATGGGCAAAGGTGTAAAATATTCTTTATATATAATATATGTCAAAACCTAAAAACAAAAAAACTGTTACAAAAAATATAAACAGAAAACATAAAATTACAAAAAAATTACGAAGACATTACGTAAAAAAAATAAGAGGGGGCGGAAAAGTAATTGGTGAATGTAGTATTTGTTATGAAGATATGTTAGAGGATGAAAAATTAATTGAGTGTACAAACAGAGATGGGCCAACACATACTTATCATAGAAAATGTATATTGGATTGGTGTACTTCCAAAACAAAATGTCTATGCCCTATGTGTCAAAATTATTTTAGGAATACTAATTTCGATAAAGACGATTTATATAAATATATTACAAGTAAAATTCCTAGCAATGGCGTTACGTATGATAATTTACTAAAATTGTTAGAACCATTTGTAGGAAGAGATAATTTAAAAACAGAATGTCATTTTTATACTACTATGGTATTTGTCAAAAAGAATGGTAAATATTTTTTCAATGGATTTATAAATGATAATGAAATTATTGGGTTTAGTCATATTAAAAACAATAATCGTATTAGTAGTATAACAAATAATTTCAATCCTACTAATATATACCTTATGTTTGGTCTAGATGAAAACGGTATCACAACACTATTAAGATATTATATTCAAGTCGATGAAAATAATGATGCTAATATAATCAAAACTGAAATAATTGATATTTGAATGAGTTATTCTGCCCATATTATATATATTCAACTCTATAATATAGACATTTATCCATTTTCGGCCTTGACGATATATCCTTTCGTGCTCTTTTTTCGAACAATTTTATTCGATGATTTCGAATGCAATTGGTCATGACATTTTTCACATACCGTCAACAAATTCGCCAGATGATTCTTGTGAAATGAACCAATGAATCCATTTTCGTCCGCGTCTTTCTGTGGACGTAGATGATGCACCTCTTCTCCCATTTCTAGTTTACATATTTCACATATACCCCTTATTTTTTTTGCATTGTAGGTCGATGGTCCATGTGCCAATTCTCCCTGATTTACCGGATAATATTTGTTTCGAATACTATAGGCATTCTCTAAAAAATCATCCGGTAAATATAGAGATTTACACACCTCTAGACCATACATTTTATTTCCCGGTCCATCTCTCAATTTACGGTCATATATTAAACAATCATGTTCCCTATCAAATTCTACCGCCATATGTTTGATGGCCAGGGTATTGATGGTTCGCAATTCATCATAATGCAATATTTCATGAAAATGGGTAGCGAAAATATACGACGAACGCTTTTCGTGTAAATGCATTAAACCTGCCATGAAAATACTTAATGCCGACTCCGTTTCTGTTCCAGAACATAATTCATCTCCTAATATTAAACTATTTTCATCCGCTCCTCTCAATATCATTCGCAATTCCGACATTTCAACCGCGAATGTTGAGAGACCTTTGAATAAATTATCATTCCCCAATATACGCGAATAAATTGCTGTATATGGTTTATATACAAATTTTGAACATGGAACATATAAACCACTTTGGGCCATGATTATCGATATACCCAATGCCCGAATTAAACTCGTTTTTCCCACCGCGTTTGTTCCATATAACAATATGCCTTTTGCCGATTCGCCCAATATAATATCGTTCGGCACATAAATCTCATTTTGTTGAATATGCTCGATTAGACAATGGCGTAACTCATATGCTTCTACAAATGAGGAGGAATGGGTGGGGTCATTTACAATAACCGGTCTAGTATATTTATATTCCATTGCAATATATGCTTTGGTTTGTAATATATCCATTTTGGCCACATAGGTCGCGATGTTTTCGAGAGCAAATAACCAATTGCTCTCTAAATCTTTCAAAAAATCGTTATAGGCAATCGCAATCTCCAGATTAATCACTTCCTTGAATATAAAAATATCCTTACATAATTTGTGCAATATCGGTATTTCAATCTCGTCATTGGTAGTTGACGCGTTCTTTAAACTTATATCTTTCGGCGCGATTTGAATTTGTTCGGTGATTTGTATGGGTCCGCTTAATTTAGACAATATCGTTTTCAACGTTAAGCCCCGTTTTTTTGTTATTTGAAAAGAAAATCCCGATTTATCCGTTTCGTGTATTTTGATATAATCGGTTTCGGGAGAATTTTCATAATTTCGTATTAATCCATTCAATTTGTCGCGAATCATATGAAAGGTTTTTAAAGAGGTTTCGTATTTCTCTATCATTTCATCCAATTTGAGAGATACACCTTTTTGAATAAAATTTTGGTCAAATGTTTGGACCGATTGAATATCCTTACATACTTCTAGTATTAATTTTTGATTGATAAACTCCTGTATTTGAGAGAATTGACTTCCCAAATTACCATTTTTGAGAGATTTTTCGAAATATTGGTTGAATTCGGGAGATTCTAACAAGCATACATACAATTGTTGAATGATTCCTATACTTTGATACAAATGATAAATGGACGATGGATATATCTTGTTTAAGACCAATTGACGGCATATTTTTTCTATATCACGTATTTGGACTAGTTGTTTACGAAAAAGGGGTATGAAATGGACATTCGATTCATTTAGTAAGAGAGCTGTCATTTCATATTCTTGATTCAGCCATTCACAATCAAAATTTGGATTGGTTAATTGTATTTTGAATTCGCGTTTACCCATAGGGGTGCAACATTTATTCAAAAACGAGAGAACGGATGAATATTTGCCGTGTTTTTCACCCGATTCGTTTATAATATTCAATTGTTTCAGGGTATGGTTGGCTAAAATCATACGACTCGATGTATTATTGAAGGTTGGTTGTTCTATTTTACGAACCAAATTAGGATTGTGCTCTTGAATAAAATGCAATAAATAACAGAATGACTGTGTTGCCACTTCATGATTATTGAATTCATTACATATTTGATAACTTTCTTCGCCAAAAAAAGTGGTTAAGATATGTTGTATATACTTTTGTTGAGAGCAATTCTTCAAAATGTCCGCGTTTTTGGAGAGATTTTCACATTCCGGATTCGTATAATATTTGTGAATATGGGTCGTATGCATTCCCGTATATTGAATCACGCGTTCAGTCATTCGCTCGTCAAAGGGTGATATAAATATTATTTCACTGGGTCCGTAGGTCGATACGTATCGCTCTAATTCATCGAATGTAGTGGGATTATCGTAAAATGGGATTTGGTATTCGAATATAGTAGATTTGCCAGTAAATATATTGGCGGTTGATATACCACATACAATGTTTTCATTCATTGTTTGGACAAATGGTTTGTATTTTTCTATCCAGATACACATGATGTTGTTGGTTGGTTGAGGAGAGCTGTCATTGTCATATGCAATATATGTGCCGGCCGAATATACCGAATGAAATTTACGGGTAACATTTTTACCGTCTTTTTCTTGGACATATACAACTGCTGTATATCCATTTTCCGATAATTTTTGAATATATTTTTCTAAGGTATAATCGCGGAAACCGGCCATCACAATGACGTCGCCATTCACGTATACTTTTTTCTCCGATACATTTAATTGACAAACTTGAGAGAAATCCACGATTTCACTACCTTTTACTTCTCCTGTTTGGACATTTTTAAGTCCATACACTTCAAAAAATGCTCCAACTTGCATTAATAGTATGGTGTTTTTTCCATATTTTTTTTGATACTCTTTTGTGATTTGAAAATATTCAGCGGTAATTGATTGATTTGACTCCATTCTATATCATATAGTATAATACCTTTAGATATTTTTAATTAAATATTTTGCGGAGGTAAGGAACGGATAAGGAACGGATAAGAAACGGATAAGGAACGGATAAGGAACGGATAAGGAACGGATAAGGAACGGATAAGGAACGGATAAGGAACGGATAAGGAACGGATAAGGAACGGATAAGGAACAAG
>JACCEB011411888.1_pt1 | contig 11412 bp, 9 predicted proteins | sample 7454761 | NCBI WGS metagenome assembly JACCEB01 (sample SAMN15323454, study PRJNA562643) | freshwater metagenome | isolation source: river surface water | place: USA:Blue River Watershed | collected 2017-08-18 | reverse complement strand
ATACATGCAGAGCGGTTACGAGCTGAGTAGACGAGATTTACTGGCGCCTCATAACCTGGAACCAAGCGACGGTATGAGTTAACAGTTGGGTTGGTGAATGCAAGTAGTGATGGTGCGTGCTTGAGCAATCCACCGATGTACCAACGTGCGGTATCTGAGAGATCTCCGTACGTTCCCGCCTCAAAGAAGAGTGGCTTTCCATCTTTCCAGAGTGATTGGTGGACGTGCATACCTGAACCGTTATCGCCAAAGAGTGGCTTTGGCATAAATGTTGCAGTCTTGCCACCTTCCCAAGCAACATTGCGAATGATGTACTTAAACTTCATTAACTCATCACCGGCAGAGAGAATATCTGTGAATCGATAATTGATCTCCATCTGGCCTGCTGTACCAACTTCGTGGTGAGAACGTTCTACCAATAGACCTGCACGGCCAAGTTCCATAACCATTTCATCACGTAGATCTGCGAATTGATCTGTTGGGGATACTGGGAAATATCCACCCTTAATACGGGTGCGATAACCACGGTTTGGTGTGCCATCTGGATCAGCGATGATTCCCGTATTCCAAGCTCCTTCATAGGAATCGATGTGGTGATACGCCTCGTTCATTCCGGTCTTGAAGCGCACCGCATCAAAGACATAGAACTCAGCTTCAGGAGCGAAGAACGCCTGATCAGCAATTCCAGTTGATTTCATGTAATCCACTGCCTTAGCAACAACACCACGAGGATCGCGTGAGTATGGTGTGTTATCTACAGGGTTGTGAACCGAGAAAATAATAACCAAAGTCTTTTCTAATCTAAAAGGATCGATAAATGCTGATTCTGGAACTGGAAGCAACTTCATATCCGACTCGTTAATTGCTTGGAATCCACGAATTGAAGAACCATCGAACATAAGTCCGTCGGTAAAGACTGCCTCGTCAAAAGACTCGACGGGGACATTGAAATGGTGCTGAATTCCTGGAAGATCCGTGAAGCGAACATCTACAAGCTTCACATCTTCTTTCTTAATGTATGCAAATATTTCTGCAGAGTTCTTAAACATTGTCATACTCCAATTGAGGCCGATTCTCACAGCCAGCTGATTCCAGTTGCGCTCATCATTGAGTACTGCTGATGGAGGGAAGGCTAGTTCTCGTGCGTAAAAAAGTCATAATCGCAGTGTTACAACCGTGTTACATATCCGCGGATTCCTTCAAAAGGGCTTGAGCCCCATCTGCATATAGGCTTGGCGGCATGTATCCACGCGTAAGCCAAGGCCGTCGCATCGCGGGGATCACCATTGATTGGCTGGCCTGCTATGCCATTGCGCTTGGTTTTTTCTCTGGCGGTGGAACTCTCTCTGAGCGTGTTCCAGGCGCTCGTCTACCTGTTCTGATTCTGCTCTTTGCCGAATACTCAATTCTTGTGGCTTTAGGTGGCTCTTCGTTTGGACATCGACTCGTCGGACTCAAAGTTGTGCGATTTTCAGATGGCGGTCAGGTCACGCCGCTCCAAGCGCTGATACGTACCGCATTGCTGATTCCAATTATCACCGCGATCACATTTGATGAAAATGGGCGAGGAATCAACGAGCGCTTTTCAAATACAGTTCTGATAAAGAGTAGAAATTAGCGAATTTTGATTCCTTTGGGCATCGGACCCTTAGGAATTGGAAGTGACATTCCGCCTACGGCTTTCAGTCTCGCGCGTACTTCTCTCATCTGATGTGGAGTTAATTTTTTGGGAAGCTTTGTGAGATGCTTCTGAAGTTTGCGAAGTGGAACCTGACCTTCTCCATCACCGACAAAAACTTCAATAATCGGCACACCAGGAGCGTAACGTTCAGACTTTTTCTTTTCGTCTTGAACCATTTGCCGTACTGCAAATCCACCTTCACCAGTAAGCACGATTCCTGCACGTCCAACGCTGCGATGAACCATGTCCTGCTGTTTGTTGACAGCAACCGCAGGGGTAGTTGTCCAACCTTTGCGAATCGCCATTAACACACTGGCCCCCGCGCCAAGTTGGCCTTCAATAGATGAATAAGCGGCAGCACCCGCAACGCGAGTGAAGAAGAACATGGTCACAAGTAGCGCGAGTGGAAGCGTGACAAAACCGCCATAGATGGGACGACCAAAAATAAATCCAAGAGAAACGCCGACTACAAGAACCACCGTAAAGAGACCGATGAGCGCTCCACCAATCCAAGGCTTCTCAGCGTGTGTTACTCGATAGGCATCACGGAAAGTCTGGAAACGAGGCTTTTTGATTTTTGGTTCTTTCTTTTTGCGCTTAAACATGTGCGTTAGTTTAGGGGAGCGGGAGCGGTTCCACCAAGACGTACCGGTGCCCAGCGCTGTCCTTCATGTGAATCTGGATACTTTTCTTGAACATGGTGAAGCATGTTAATCATGGTTTCGCGCAGTAATTTCTCGCCTGCCTCTACCTCGGTCTCTCTATCAAAATAGAGCGGATCGCCAAATGTTACGCTGATGGGAACGTTCTTTCTTCTGAGATTTCGCTTTACTTTCTTTGTCCAGATTCGCTGTGAGCCCCAAATGACCGTTGGTATTACCGGAACTCCTGCTCCCATCGCTAGACGTACTGCTCCGGATTTGAGTTCCTTGATCTCAAAGCTCACAGAGATTGTTCCTTCTGGAAAAATTCCAATAATTTCACCACCTCGAAGCGCGCGGAGAGCTGCCACAAATGAAGCTGATCCATTTGAGCGATCTACGCAGATATGGTGCATACCCCTCATCAAAGGGCCTGCTAATTTGTTATCGAAAATCTCCTTCTTCGCCATAAAACGCACATAGCGATTTACAGGCAGAGCTGCAGTTCCGACGAGCGCAAAATCCAAATATCCAACGTGATTGATAGCAAGAATTGCTCCACCTTTGCGGGGGATATTTTCTTCGCCTTCAAAGTTGAATTTCAGGCCTAGATATTTCCAAAAACCTTTAATTGCTACTACTACAGGAGGATAAACAAGGTCAGCCATGAGAAATGCGAGCTCGCTTCTCTTGCGCTTGTTTATACAAGCGTCCCGCGCGATATGAACTGCGAACCAACGGGCCGCTCATAACCCCGCTAAATCCAACTTCTTCCGCCTCCTTGGCGAGTTCCACGAACTCATCCGGCTTCACCCATCGTTCTACCGGATGATGTTTATTGGTAGGGCGGAGATACTGCGTAATCGTAATGAGATCGCACCCGGCTTCATGAAGATCAATCAGTGCTTGTGAAATCTCTTCTCTGGTCTCACCTAAACCCAAAATCAAGTTTGACTTGGTAATCAATCCATAGGCACGAGCTTGCGAAATAACATTAAGTGAGCGCTCATAGGTAAATGCAGGACGAATCCGTTTAAAGATTCGTGGAACAGTCTCCAGATTGTGGGCAAAGACTTCTGGTCTTGTTTCAAATACCTCGTTAAGTAGCTTGGGATTGCCACTAAAATCTGGCGCCAACATTTCAACCCCTGTGCCGGGATTCAATTCATGTACCTTTCGAATCGTTTCTGCGTACAGCCAAGCACCTTCATCGTCTAAATCATCACGAGTCACTCCTGTGATTGTTGCGTACTTCAAACCCATCGCTTGCACTGATTCAGCTACGCGACGTGGTTCATCGCGATCTAATGGTTCAGGTTTGCCAGTATCGATATTGCAAAAATCGCAGCGCCGAGTGCAGCGTTCTCCACCAATCAGGAAAGTTGCTTCTTTATCCTCCCAACATTCAAAAATATTGGGACATGCTGCTTCTTGGCAGACTGTGTGCAAACCTTCAGTCTTGACCAACGTGCGTAGTCGAGTGTATTCGGGCCCCATGTTGGCACGAGTTTTAATCCATTCCGGTTTACGCTCAATTGGAGTTTCAGTGTTGCGCGCTTCAATACGAAGAAGTTTGCGACCTTCAGGTGCGATAGTCATGCGCTCACCTTCATTAAAACTTCAGAGAGATGCTTCTCTACTAGGGGCACCACTTCATCGACTGTTATCGAGCGATTGAGCTCCAGCGCTAGTGATGAGACGGATGCATCATTGATTCCGCAGGCTACGATTCTATTAAAGTGTGAAAGGTCTGGATTCACATTGATAGCGAACCCATGCATGGATACCCCTGAAGCTACTCGTATTCCGATGGCTGCGATCTTGCGATCTCCTTTACTGTCACGTACCCATACTCCAGAACGTCCAGCTACGCGAGAAGTCTCTAGCCCTATCTCGCCGCAGACAGCAATCAATCCAGACTCGATTTCACGTACAAATCCGACGAGCTCTGTTGGATTAGCCAACTTAACAATGGGATAACCGACCAACTGTCCGGGTCCATGCCAGGTGATTTTTCCACCGCGATCGACATCAATGACAGGAGTCCCATCTTGGGGTTTTTCAATTTCTAAGGTTCGCTTTCCAGCGGTGAAGACCGAAGGATGTTCGAGCAAGAGCAGAGCGTTCTGCCGATCGCCTGCCACTACCTCTGAATGTATGGAACGTTGCATCGATAGCGCTTGGATATATTCCACCAATCCGAGTCGCAAGATTGAGATAGGTGCAACAGAGATAACACCGTCTTGGGCTTGGCTAATCAAAGGCACAGGTACAGCCTAAAGGTAGGCTAGGCCCTGAGCGAATCTCGCAATCACCTGTAGCCCGAAAGGTCCCTTCATCGTGTCGACAATCTCACCTCGCAATACTCGCAAGCCCTTCGCGCTGGCGATGCTGGTAGTTATCTTCTGGTTTATCTTGACTGGAGTATTCGGCCCACTCTTTGGAAAACTTTCTTCGGTTCAAGAGAATAACAACTCTTCATTTTTACCCAAGGGGGCTGAGGCGACACAGGCGTCCGAGGTTATTCAGACATTTTCTGGCAAAGACTCATTTAGCTTTCCAACACTCGTTCTCTTTGAAGGAGCAGCTACACCCGAAGCCATTGCTGCAATCAATGACCATTTGGATGAGATAGGGGCCCTATCCCTGGCTGGAACTGATGCAAAGGTCTCTGATTTCGTGGCTCCCGGACAAAGAATTTCAGCGTTTCCCTCAGAAGATGGCAAAGCCATTTTGGCGAACATTCCACTCGATGGAAATGCAATCGGTGAAGTCTTAGAAAATGATGAACCAGTTCTTCCAGCAATTGTGGAAGCTATTCGTGAAGATATTGCTCCTATTGCGAAAGCAAACGACCTCACACCATATGTCACAGGTCCCGGAGGACTGCTAGGTGATCTCTTTGGAGCTTTTGGTTCAATTGACTCAACGTTGTTACTTACAACTCTCGGCGTTGTCGCTGTCATTCTTATTGTTGTTTATCGCTCACCAATTCTTTGGATCATTCCTTTACTTTCTGCCTTATTTGCACTTACCTTGGCTGGCGGGATTGTTTATCTACTTGCCAAAAATGACATCATCGATGTTGACGGGCAATCGCAAGGAATTCTCTCTGTACTTGTCATAGGTGCTGCTACCGACTATGCGCTGCTACTCATTGCACGCTATAGGGAAGAACTCCATCTGTATGCCAATCGATTTGATGCTATGCGCGCGGCTTACAAGGGCGTATGGGAACCAATCGTCGCTTCTGGCTCTACGGTATCTATCTCACTCCTCGTTCTTCTCTTCAGCCAATTAACTAATACGGCCGGGTTAGGACCAGTGGGAGCTATTGGAATTGTCTGTTCCATGATTACGATTTTGACTCTCTTGCCAGCATTTCTACTTGTTTTTGGTCGTTGGATTTTCTGGCCACGTCGTCCGGAATTTGATGGAGACGATCATGTACTTTCTGGCACTTGGTCTCGCGTTGGAAATACGATCGGGAGAAATCCGCGCAAGGCATGGGTAATAACCGGAACAATTCTTTTGGCATTTGCCTTCACCTCCACAACGCTCAAAGCTGATGGCATCGGGACAGTTGATACCTTCACTACAAATCCTGAATCAGTACAAGGGCAGAAACTTTTGCTCACACACTTTCCGGGCGGTGAAGGTGATCCAACCCAGATAGTCGTCAACGTCGACAAAATTGCAGCAGTTACTGCTTCCGTGAAGAGAGCTCCGGGAGTAACAACGGTGACACCTGCTCTCGATGGCTTTGTAGTGCCGGGCCAACCTCTGCCACCTGTAAAGGTTGTCGATGGAAAAGCAATCCTCAATGTGACCTTGGATAAGGCACCGGATAGCGTTGAAGCATCAAATGACATTCCGAGAATCCGCGAATTGGCTAAAGAAGCAGACCCCACTGCACTTGTTGGTGGTACCAGTGCGGTTTCTTACGATATTCGGACAGCGAATGACCGTGATAATCGCACAATCATTCCAATAATTCTCTTTGTCATCACCATAATCCTCGGGGTTCTGTTGCGTAGCATCTTGAGCGCAGCCTTATTACTTGGAACGGTTGTACTTTCCTACTTCGCAACACTTGGAGTCTGTGCGCTTGTCTTCAATCATGTATTTGGATTTGCCGGTGGAGATACTTCATTCCCGCTATTTGCCTTTATCTTCTTAGTGGCGCTCGGCATTGACTACAACATCTTCTTGATGACACGAGTACGAGAAGAATCGATCAAGATTGGTACCCGTGCAGGAGTTATAAAGGGTCTCACCGTTACAGGAGCGGTCATAACCTCAGCTGGAATAGTCCTTGCGGCAACCTTTGCTGTGTTGGGACTTTTACCGCTTGTACCACTGGCACAACTTGGCTTTGCAGTTGCCTTTGGTGTTCTTCTCGACACCATTATCGTCCGCTCAATTCTGGTACCAGCGCTTGTCCACGAGATTGGTCCAAAGATTTGGTGGCCTTCCAAACTCCAGAATAAATAGGCACAGATGCGCGTCGGAATTGCAGGCTATGGGTTAGCCGGACGCTCATTTCATGGCCCTTTGCTCAAAGGGTGTGGATTTGAGGTATCGGCCATTCTGACTGCAAATTCCACGCGAGCACGCCAAGCTAAGGATGATTTCCCTGCCGTAAAAATCGTAGAGGACTTTGCAAGCCTGCTACAGCAAAAATTGGATTTGGTAGTGGTTGCGACTGCAAATAAAGTGCATGCAGAACAGGCTCTTGCGGCAATTGCTGCTGGGATACCAGTAGTTATTGATAAGCCAGCAGCGAGAACTGCCTCTGAAACTCAAGAAATCTTTACTGCAGCAGAACGCAAAGGTGTGCCAATCACTGTTTTTTATAACAGATTATGGGATAGCGATGCACTGACAATTAAGAAAGTTATTTCGCAAGGTCTCATTGGAAAACCATTCCGTTTAGATTCTCGTTTTGAACGATTTCGTCCTCAATTAAACTCTTCATCTTGGAGAGAGAATGAGAGCGCAGAGAACGGGGGAGGCTTACTTCTAGACTTGCAGACACACTTACTTTCAACAGCCCTCGATTGGTTTGGTCCGGCAGAGCTAACAAGCGCGCAGATTCGCCATATACGCGGCGAGTCAGAGGATGATGTTGTACTGACCTTGCGTCATGGTTCAGGCGTTGATTCATATCTTTCGGCAAGTGCGATTGTGGGTAGCCCTGGTCCGCGCATCAGATTACTGGGCACTGAAGGTGCGCTTGTCATTGAAGATTTAGACCCACAAGAAGCTCTACTGCGTGCAGGAAATTTCCCCGAAGGCGGTACGTGGAGCGTTCCAACTGCGTCACGTGCCTTCATTTATAGGGGCGATAGCCGAGAAGAGATCCCCGGAGTTCCCGGAAATTACGCCACCTTCTACCTAGCAGTGAAATCAGCTCTTTCTGAAGGAACGCCGATGCCAATTTTGCAAGAATCGGTCATGGCGGTTGCTTCAATCATTGATAAGGCGCGTGAGATTAGTGCTTGATAGGGAAGTTACCGTTGTTGGTGCAGGCTTAGCGGGGCTGAGCGCCGCGCTCACGTTGCAGGAAGCTGGATGTTCGGTCCGCATCATCGAGGCTAGTGATCGGCCAGGTGGTCGCGTTGCAAGTGATGTTATTGATGGTTTTATTCTTGATCGCGGTTTTCAACTGATCAATGCCCACTATCCCGAACTGCGCAGACTCGCTGTGATGCCCACACTGCCATTTATTACAGCTCCGCGAGCGATTGAGATCGCACTTGATAAAAGCCGTATTGTTTTGGGAGACCCAAGATCCCATCTCTTCTCAGCTCTGGATTCCAGAAGTGGAGACCTAATCTCGAAACTCAATTTTCTTCGCTACTTAGCCTCCAGATCCAGTATCAATGCCAGCGTGCACGATGAATTGCAGACGTTAGGAAATCTTTATCAGCGCGTCCTGCTTCCCTTTCTCACCGGGGTCTTTCTTACATCACCTTCACTAGTGGGAGCAGTGCCTGGAAAAGAGATCATTCGTTCATTTGTGTCAGGTGCCCCAGGTGTACCTGCACAAGGGGTGGGCGCTCTTTCTGCGGAACTCGCTCGCAGGGTAGGAAAGATCGAATTCAATCGAAGCGTGAACACATTACGAGAGTTTGGCTCCGGACCAGTCATCGTCGCAACGGATCTCACTACTGCGGCTCAACTATTGGATATGGAGCGAATTCCAAAGTTGGCTGGGAGCACTACGTGGTATCACGAAGTGCCTGCAGATATGACTGATTCTAAGTTTTTAATTGTCGATGGGTTGAGAAGAGGTCCGGTTGTTAACTCGATAGCAATTTCAAATGTTGCACCTAGTTACGCGCCTACCGGAAGAACTTTGCTCTCTTCAACCACTGTGGATTTTGCATCAGAGTCTGAAGTTCGTCGCCATCTCGCCCTGATGTGGGGAGCGCCAACTGCAAACTGGTCTCTGATCGCTAAATATGAGATTCCAAAGTCGCTTCCAATTTTTGCGCCCGGTAAAATAGGCGTCACTTCCTCAAAGGTTTCTGAAGGAATCTATATCGCTGGTGACTTCCGGAGCGCTCCATCTCAGAATGGGGCGCTACTTTCAGGTCGGCTAGCGGCTGAAGAGTTACTCCTCGATCAGCGCCGTTAGCGCATTGGTAATGTGCGGGTAATCCCAAGTAAAGCCCGCGTTTGTTAGCGCTTGCGGCATGACTTTCTTGCTTCCCAAGATTTCACTTGAGAAACCACCTAGCGCAATTTTGAGCCCGAATGCAGGAGCTGGAAAGAGCGCTGGACGGTGCATGGCTCGCGCTAACGCTGAAGTGAACTCTTGATTTGTTACTGGATTTGGTGAAGTGAGATTTACCGGGCCAGAGATATCGTGCTCGAGAATAAAGCCAATTGCACGAATTACATCATGCAGAGTAATCCAGGACCACCACTGCTTCCCATTGCCAAGTTTGCCGCCAAGACCCAATCTAAATAATGGCAACATCTTGCCAAGTGCTCCACCGGTCGGATCGAGTACTAGTCCGGTTCTTAACTTCACTGTGCGAACACCGTGCGCCAAGTCGGCCGCAGCTTCCCATTCACGACAGACTGCAGCAAGAAAATCATCACCCACTCGATCAGATTCAACTACGGCACGATTTCCAGATTCGCCGTACCAGCCGATTGCACTGGCTGAAATAAATACTTGAGGCTTAACTTCAGCAACCGCCTTTGCTATGGCGGTTGTGCCAAGCAATCGAGAGTTGAGAATCTCGGCTCTATATTTTTTGGTCCAACGCTTATCTCCGACACCAACACCGGCAAGATGAATTACGGCGTCGACACCGCGTAGAGCTTCAATATCAACATAACCGGTCTTTGGATCCCACTGAATTTCATCTGGCGCCACAACTGGGCGACGCACTAAGCGTTGAACTGTGTGTCCCTCGCTCTTGAGTTGGCCAACAAGAGCTGTACCAATCAGCCCTGATGCACCCGTGATTGCAATTCGTTGTGGAAGCGACATCGAAATTAGAGCCCTAGATCTGCTTCAAATGCGCCGCCTTCTAGGCGCTCTTTGAGTGTTACTAGGAAGCGAGCGGCATCTGCTCCATCGACAACGCGGTGATCGTAGGACAGACCTAGATACACCATTGATCGGATGGCGATGGTTTCGCCGCCATCTTCTCCCTTAACTACCATTGGGCGCTTAACAACTGCACCCAGTCCAAGAATGGCAACCTGAGGTTGATTGATAATCGGTGTATCAAAGAGCGCTCCACGTGAGCCTGTGTTGGTGAGTGTAAATGTTCCACCACCTAGTTCATCAGGAGTAACTTTATTATCGCGAGTGCGCGCAGCAAGATCTGCAATTTTGCGTGCGACGCCGCCCATATTGAGATCACCAGCATTATGAATTACCGGAACAAGAAGTCCACGTTCGGTGTCGACAGCAATTCCGAGGTGTTCTGCACCGTGATAAATAATTTGATCGCCTTCAACTGAAGAGTTGAGCACTGGGTGTTGCTTGAGAGCTTCACATACAGCTACAGCAAAGAATGGAAGGAATGAAAGCTTCACACCTTCGCGAGCTTCGAAGGTAGCCTTTGAACGATCGCGTAAACGTGCGATCTTGGTGACATCCACTTCGATGACTGTCGTGAGTTGAGCCGAAACTTGGAGCGACTCAACCATTCTCGCTGCAATAACCTTACGTAGACGAGACATCGTGACAGTTGTTCCGCGTAGGGGAGAAGCAGCAGGTGCTGCAGGACGTGGTGCAGATGGGGTTGTAGCTGACGGCACGTTGCTCGATGAAGATGAGACGCCACTAGCAATACTCTGCTTTGGTTGCGCAGCCTCTACATCTTCCTTACGAATGCGTCCACCAATTCCTGTACCGCGAACAGTTGACAGATTTACTCCGAGTTCATTAGCTAATTTACGAACGATGGGAGTGACATAGGCATCCTGCGGTTGCGTTACTTGAGTTGCAACTGGTGCAGGTGGTGTTGCAACTGGAGCAGATGGTGTTACAACGGGAGCTGCTACCACTGGAGCAGGAGTTGGCGCTACTGGCGCGGCAGGTGGTGGAGTCTGCGCAACAACCGGCGCTGCGCTCTGTCCAGATGCACCGATAAGTCCCAGTCGGGCACCTACAGGAACTGTCGAATCGACTGCTACATCGATAGCAAGAAGCGTTCCGGCTACTGGCGATGGAATTTCGGTATCAACTTTGTCGGTAGAAACTTCCAGTAACGCTTCATCAACTGCTACTGAGTCTCCAACGTTCTTTAGCCATCTCGTTACGGTTCCTTCGCTCACCGATTCACCTAGTGCAGGCATCGTGATCACAGTTCCGCCGCTTGTGGGTGCAGGCGCTGCAGCTACTGGAGCAGGCGTTTCAACGACAGGTGCAGCTACTGGAGCAGGCGTTTCAACGACAGGTGCAGCTACTGGTGTTTGTGCGGCAGGTGCACTTGCGGCACCGCTATCTGAAATGATGGCAAGTTCTGCGCCAACTGCAACAGTTTGATCTACAGCAACAACAATTTTTGAAAGTACACCGGCGACGGGTGATGGAATTTCAGTATCGACTTTATCGGT
>JACCEB010042333.1_pt1 | contig 11412 bp, 10 predicted proteins | sample 7454761 | NCBI WGS metagenome assembly JACCEB01 (sample SAMN15323454, study PRJNA562643) | freshwater metagenome | isolation source: river surface water | place: USA:Blue River Watershed | collected 2017-08-18 | reverse complement strand
GCCAGCCGCATGTCCGCCCAAGACCCGGCCTGGCTGCGCAGCCCCACGCGCTGGTTGCTCAATGCCCTGCGCGCCATCCCTGAACTGGTGTGGGCCGCGTTGCTGTTGATCTCTGCGGGCTTGGGGCCCATGGCAGGAACCCTGGCGCTGGCGCTGCACACCAGCGGCGTGTTGGGGCGCTTGTTTGCCGAGGCGATGGAGAACATTCCCACCGGCCCCGGCGACGCCTTGCGCACGCAGGGCGTGGGGCCGCTGCGCGTGTTCTTTTACGCCACCTTGCCGCAGGTCTTGCCGCAGCTCATGAGCTACACGCTTTACCGCTGGGAAAACAACATCCGCGCCGCCGCCGTGCTCGGCGTGGTGGGCGCGGGGGGCTTGGGCCAAATGCTGTCCTTTCACATGGGCCTGTTCCACATGAACAAAACCGCCACGATTTTGGGTGCGATGCTGCTCATGGTGGCCTGCGTGGATGCGCTGAGTTTCGCTGCGCGGCGTTGGCTCACACGCTGAGGTGTAAGGGCGACCCTCAAACCAGGCTGAAGCCCAGCCACAGCGCCGTGCCCCACATCATCAAGGCCACTGCGCCGTCCAGCGCACGCCAAATGTGCAGCGAGTTCAGACGACGACCCAGCCAGAAGGCGGCCACGCCCAAGCTCAGGAACCACAGCACCGAACCCGCTGCCGCGCCCAGGCCAAAGCTGGCGCTGCCTTGTCCATAGGCCAGCGAAGCGGTGCCGATCAACACCGCTGTGTCCAGCCAGGCATGCGGGTTGAGCCATGAAAACGCCAGCGCCGACAACAAGGCCTGACGGCGCGTGACGGGGGCCGCTTGGACACGCCCTGCGGGTGTGCCGGCCTCAGCGCTGGCCTTTTGTGGAGGGTTCAGCACCAGGGCCGTGGGGTGCAAAAACCGCTGAAACGCTTGCCAGCCGTACACCATCAAAAACAGCATGCCCGCACCGACCAAGGCGCCGTGCAATTTGTCAGACAAGCCCCCGAGCTGCGCCAGGCTGAGCACGCCCAGGGCAATCAGGGCGATGTCGGCCACCGCGCACACCGCCACCGTCAACCACAGGTGCTGGCGCTGCAGGCCCATGCGCAACACATGGGCGTTTTTGGGGCCGATGGCCATGATCAAGGAGATGCTCAGCACCATGCCGGCGGTGAAAGTGGGAAAGCTCAAAACCATGACAAATCTCCTGAGGGGCGGCTGCGAATGGGCGGGAGTGTGCGCCAGACAGGGATTGAATTGAATGAAGTTCAATTAAACTCATGTCACTCAATATTTTTTAAATTCATCATGCTCGACGCCCGTCAACTCGAAGCCCTGAGCGCTGTGGTCGAACACGGGGGCTTTGGCGCGGCGGCGCAGGCCTTGTCCATCACGCTGTCGGCGGTGTCCTTGCGCATCAAGGCGCTCGAAGACAGCCTGGGCCAGCGTTTGCTGGTGCGCGGCAAGCAGGTGCGGGCCACCCCCGCCGGGCAGGCCTTGCTGGCCCACGTCAAACAAGTGCGCATGATGGAAGCCGATTTGCTGGGCGGGTTGCAGGGTACTTCTACCGAAAGCGGTGGGCGAAAGCCTGTGCGCTGGCAGTCGCTGAGCGTGGCCATCAACGCCGACTCGGTGGACAGCTGGTTTTTGCCGGGCGTGGCCGCGATGCTGTTGCGCCACCATGTGCTGCTCGACATCATGATCGACGACCAAGACCACACGCACGACGCGCTCAAAAGCGGCGATGTGATGGGCTGCGTGACCACCCTGGCCGAGCCGATGCGCGGTTGCGTGGCCGAGCCCTTGGGGCTGATGCGTTACCGCTGCGTGGCCACCCCGGCGGTGCTCAAGCGCTGCCGCACCAGCGCCGGGGCCGTGTCGGTGCACAAACTGCTCGCGCAACCGGCCGTGATTTTCAACCGCAAGGATGCTTTGCAAGACAGCTTTTTGGCCCAGCACTTTGGCCTGCAGCAGCCGCATTACCCGCGCCACTTTGCCCCTGCCGTGGGGGCGTTTGAGACCGCCATCGAACTGGGCCTGGGCTGGGGCATGGTGCCCGAGCAGCATCTGGCCCAACGCCCAAGCCTGCAAGAGCTGCTGCCGGGGGCCACGGTGGATGTGGCCCTGTATTGGCAGCACTGGGCCCGAGAGGCCCCGTCAGCCCAGCGGCTGACCCAGGCGGTCAAGGCCGCAGCCGCGCTGCATCTGCGTCAGGGCTGACAACGCCAGAGGAATGACCCTCTACAAGACAGACGGATCACCGTCAAAGCTCAGTGGTTCGCAGCCAGCGCCTGGCGTTTACGCCTGGCCAGTATCCGGGCTGAGTTGAGGCCGGTGAGGACCATGATGGGCCACAAGAAAGTGCAGACCATGGCCCACAACACGCGGCTGCCCAGTGTGGAGCCACCGTCGCCTGCATCGACCTGGTGAGGCCCCTCGCTGAAAATGTGCCTGTAAGAAAAGGTCGAGAGACCGAAAACAGCGCCAAACAAGAGGAACAAATAGATGTAGATGTTCATGACAAGCTCCTGATGAGGGCAATCAGGGCCGTCTGAATGGGCGGTTTGCCTGACCTCAAGGCGACATCGTAAACCGGTGTCAATCAAATCTTACAAATTTATTTGTATAAAAGCCTTTACACATCGGGGTTTATGTTTCGGCGAGCAGTGCGTGAGGCAGCAAAGTCGCTGTGAGGGTGGCGAGTCCTTTCAGACATGGCAAGGCTCTTGGGATGGGTCATGGATGCCTGTACAGACATGGAATGAACCCTGTGCATCCTTCAGGGCTGTGCAGCACGGGCGGAGATTTGCGCTGCCCACAGCGCGGCCGTGCCCAGCAAACTGGCCAGCAGCAGCCACCACAGTGCCAAGGTGTAGCCATGCTCGGGTGACCACAGCAGGCCCAGTGTCAAGGGCGCCGCGGCGCGGGCCAAGGCGATGGGCAGACCCAGCAAACCATTGAGCTGCCCCACATGGGCGTGGCTGACGTATTGCGCCATGGCCGTGCCTTTGACGATGGTGTTCATGCCATTGCCCAGGCCATACAGCAGCACAAACACCAGCGAGGCGATCGGGCTGAGCCCACCGATCAGCAAGGCCAGCACGCCCGCCGGGATCAGGGTGGGAATCCATCGGTTGGCGGCGTGCACGTCCCAATAACGCTCAAACACAAACAGCACCAGCCGCCCCAGCACCTGGATCACCCCAATGGCCGCTGGGATGGCAATCACCCAGGCCGGGGACAAGCCCGACTCTTGCAGCAAGGCGATCATGTGGGCAGGCAAGGCCGAGGTGACCGACATGGTGAGCACCATGAACAAAGCCAGCAGCCAGAATGGGGCATGGCGCAGGTGTTCGCGCACCGAGGTCGGTGCCGGCGTGTCGGGCGAAGCCGTGGTGTCGCGTGCTGCGCGCGGAGCGGCTTGCAGCAACCAGGCGTGCAAGGGCGCACAAATCAACAACTGCAGCGCCGCCAGCGCCCACAGGGCCTGTCGCCAACCCCACCATTCCATCCACCAGGCAAACAGCGGAATGAACACCGTGCTGGCCAAGCCGCCCAAAAAAGTCAGCGTGATGATGGCGCGCCGAAAGTCTTGTGGAAAGCGCCGCGTGACCACGGCAAACACCGGGTTGTACAAGGTGGCCGCCATCCCTAAGCCCAGCCAAATCCAGACGGCATAAAAACCCGCCACCGTGGTGACGAAACTGTGCCCCACCAAGCCCACGCCAATCCACACGGAGCCCAGCGTCATGACCCAGCGCTCGCGCCCTGCATCGATCCAGCGACCCACCCCATAAGCCATCAATCCCTCGGCCAGCAGCGCCAGGCTGAAGGCCAGCGATGATTCGGCCCGGCTCATGCCCAACTCGGCTTCGAGGGGCGTCATCAACAGTGAGAAGGTATAGAACACACTGCCCCAGGTGATGAGTTGGGGCAGCGACAGCCAGAAGCTGAAGGGGCCAAGGGCTAAGGCGCTCGGGGTGTGCTGGCGAGCATGGGGCATGTGTTCATTATCCCGATGCCCCAATGTTTCACCTGTCGTGTCTGTGCGCCCCCCATTGGGGCTCACTGCGCCTTGAGCACCCGCCGGTACTGCACCGCTTCGGCCACATGGGCGGCGGCGATGGTGTCGCTGCCCGCCAGGTCGGCAATGGTGCGGGCCACTTTGAGGCTGCGGTGCACGCTGCGGCCACTCCAGCCGAGTTTGTCGGCGGCCCTTTGCAGCAAAACGGTGGCGTTGTCTTCGAGCCGCGCCTGAGCGTCGATGGCTTGGCCTTGCAGGTCGGCATTGGCGCAGCCTTGGCGGGCCAAGGCGCGCTCGCGGGCGGCCAAGCTGCGCGCCGCGATGGCGGTGGTGTTTTCGCCGGGCGGGGCCTTGAGCAAGTCGGGTGCGCTCAGGCTGGGCACTTCGATGTGCAGGTCAATCCGGTCGAGCAGCGGCCCACTCAGCTTGCCCTGGTAGCGGCTGACCTGGTCAGGCGTGCAGCGGCAGGTGCGTGCGGCACTCCCCAGATAGCCGCAAGGGCAGGGGTTCATGGCGGCGATCAATTGAAACCGTGCCGGGAATTCGGCTCGCCTTGCGGCCCGTGCGATGGTGATGCTGCCAGTCTCCAGCGGCTCGCGCAGGGCTTCGAGGGCGGCACGCGGAAACTCGGGCAGCTCATCCAGAAACAGCACGCCATGGTGCGCCAGCGAGATTTCACCGGGGCGCGGCGGCGAACCGCCGCCCACCAGCGCCACCGCGCTGGCCGAATGGTGGGGCTGACCCGTGGGGCGTTGCGCCCAGCGCGTCAAATCAAAGCGCCCCGCCAGGCTGGCAATCGCTGCCGATTCCAGCGCTTGTTCGGTGGACATGGGCGGCAGCAAGCCCGCAAAGCGTTGCGCCAACATGGATTTGCCCGAACCGGGTGGGCCGACCATCAACAAGGAATGGCCACCGGCTGCGGCGATCTCCAGCACGCGCTTGACGCCTGCCTGACCTTTCACATCGGCCAGGTCGGCATAACGCGGCGGTGTTGAGGGCGTGGTCGCGGCCATGCGTGCCCAACCGTCGCCAGCTTCGGGGGGCGGTTCGTTGGAAGGGGGCAAAAACTGTTGCACCACATCGAGCAAATGGCGCGCCCTGAAGACCTCGGCATCGGGCACCAGTGCGGCTTCTTCGGCACTGCCCGGGGGCAGCACCAGCCGCGTGCGCACGTGCTGCTGGCGCAGCGCCAGGCTCATGGCCAGCGCGCCGCGCACCGGGCGCAACTCGCCCGACAAGGACAACTCGCCCGCAAATTCATAGCCTGCCAGTTTGGCCGCGTCGATTTGCCCACTGGCCGCGAGGATGCCCAGCGCAATGGGCAAGTCCAGACGGCCCGAGTCTTTGGGCAGATCGGCCGGGGCCAGGTTGACGGTGATGCGTTGGTTGTGCGGAAAGTGGAGGCCGCTGTTTTGCAGGGCCGAGCGCACCCGCTCGCGGGCTTCCTTGACCTCGACATCGGCCAAGCCCACCAGGGTGAAGCTGGGCAGCCCGTTGGCCATGTGCACCTCGACGGTGACGGCCGGCGCTTGCAAGCCGACCAAGGCGCGGCTGTGCACCAAACTGAGACTCATATCCCCTCCCTGCCCTTTTTTGGTGCAAGTTATGTATTCTGTCGCGCAGTCTCGGCGCACAGAACTTGTTGGAATGCCATTCAATCATGCACGGGTGAGGAATGCACGAGGAAAACCCCGAACGTCGGTGAAGGAGGGTGTTGGCACGCTCCCTGCTTAGCAGATTTGTCCTTTCTTCACTTTTTGGAGCTCTTCATGAAAAACATCCTCGTTCCTTCCTTGTTGGCCGCATCCTTGTTGTCCGTGACGGGCATCGCCCAAGCGCAAGCTGCCGAGAGCACTTTGTCCTTCAACGCAGGTGTGGTCTCTGACTACCGTTACCGTGGTATTTCCCAGTCGCGACTGGAGCCGGCCGTGCAGGGCGGTTTTGACTACGCCGACAAGAGTGGCTTTTATGTGGGCGCATGGGGTTCGACCATCAAGTGGATCAAGGATGCTGGTGGCGACGCCAACGTTGAAATCGACTTGTATGGTGGTTACAAGGGGGCCGTGGGTGATGTGTCTTATGACCTGGGTTTCTTGCGCTATGAATACAGCGGCAACAAGCTGGGCAATGTTGCCGGCTTCGCCAACGCCAACACCAACGAAGTTTATGGCGCAGCCACTGTGGGCCCCTTCACCCTGAAGTATTCGCATGCCTTGTCCAACTTGTTCGGTTTTGTGAACAGCAAAAACAGCTACTACGTTGACTTGAGCGGAACCTTCGACTTGGGCAGTGGTTTCAGCTTGGTGCCACATGTGGGTTACCAGTCCATCAAAAACAATGGTGCTTATTCCTACACGGACTATTCCCTGACGCTGGGTAAAGACTTGGGCAATGGTCTTACTGCCACTGCGGCTGTGGTGGGTACCGATGCGGACAAAGCTTTGTACTACACCCCTGCAGGCAAGTTCACAGGCAAAACCGGCTTGGTTGTTGGCCTGAAGTACACCTTCTGATTTCACCGATTTAAGTCAAGGAGCCATCATGAAACTGGTGACCGCCATCATCAAACCCTTCAAGCTGGACGAAGTGCGTGAAGCGCTGTCGGGCATCGGCGTGCAGGGCATCACCGTGACCGAAGTCAAGGGCTTTGGTCGTCAAAAGGGCCACACCGAGTTGTACCGCGGCGCGGAATATGTGGTCGACTTTTTGCCCAAAGTGAAGATCGAAGCCGCTGTGTCCGACGAGTTGGTCGAACGTGTGATCGAAGCCATCGAAGCCGGTGCCCGCACCGGCAAGATCGGCGACGGCAAGATCTTTGTTTACGACCTCGAACAAGTGATTCGCATCCGCACCGGTGAGACCGGTGGCGAAGCCCTTTGATGGATCAGAAAGAGAGTCTCAAATGAAAAAGCTATTTGCAACCTTGGCCTTGGGCTTGAGCCTGGGCCTGGGTCTGTTCGGTACGACCTCGCTGGCCACCGCACAGACCGCTCCCGCTGCCGTGACAGCACCTGCAGCAGAAGCCAAACCGGAGGCAGCACCCGCTGCCGAAGCAACCGAAGCTGCGCCAGCGGCGGTGCCCAACAAGGGCGACATTGCCTGGATGATGGTGGCCACCATCTTGGTGATCATGATGGTCATTCCCGGTTTGGCCTTGTTCTACGGTGGCTTGGTGCGCAGCAAAAACATGCTGTCGGTGCTGATGCAGGTCGTGGTCACCTTCTCGATGATCACCGTGCTGTGGTTCATCTATGGCTACAGCCTGGCGTTCACCGAAGGCAATGCTTTCATTGGCGGCTTTGACCGCCTGTTCATGAAGGGCATCTGGGACAACGCAGCCGGCACTTTTGCCAATGCAGCCACCTTCAGCAAGGGTGTGGTCATTCCTGAAATCTCGTTCGCTGCCTTCCAGGCCACGTTTGCGGGCATCACTTGCGCCCTGATCGTGGGCGCCTTCGCTGAGCGCATCAAGTTTTCTGCTGTGCTCGCCTTCATGGTGCTGTGGTTCACCTTCAGCTACCTGCCCATCGCCCACATGGTCTGGTTCTGGATGGGCCCTGACGCCTACACCGCCAAGGAAGTGGCCGATGAGACGACCAGCAAAGCCGGTTTGATCTGGCAGTGGGGTGCGCTGGACTTCGCGGGCGGCACTGTGGTGCACATCAACGCCGCTGTGGCTGGCTTGGTCGGTGCCTTCATGGTGGGCAAGCGCGTGGGTTACGGCCGTGAAGCCATGGCCCCCCACAGCCTGACTTTGACCATGGTGGGTGCGTCCTTGCTGTGGGTGGGCTGGTTCGGCTTCAACGCTGGCTCGGCTCTGGAAGCCAACGGTTTCGCCGCGCTCGCTTTCATCAACACCCTGGTGGCGACAGCCGGTGCGGTGCTGGCCTGGTGCGTGGGTGAGGCGCTGATGCGTGGCAAGGCTTCCATGTTGGGCGCTGCTTCGGGTGCTGTGGCCGGTTTGGTGGCCATCACGCCAGCGGCAGGCAACGTCGGCATCGGCGGTGGTCTGGTCATTGGCATCGTGGCGGGCTTTGCTTGCCTGTGGGGTGTGAACGGCCTCAAGAAGATGCTGGGTGCTGACGACTCGCTGGACGTGTTCGGTGTGCACGGTGTGGGCGGTATCGTCGGCGCCTTGTTGACCGGCGTGTTCAACTCGCCCGCTTTGGGTGGCCCCAGCGCCGTGGGTGACTGGGTCACGGTGGCCATGATTGCCCCCGATGCCTACTCCATCGCTGCGCAGGTGTGGACACAGGCCAAGGCCGTGCTGCTGACCGTGGTGTGGTCGGGCGTGGTCTCGGTGGTGGCTTTCAAGATCGTGGACCTGACCATTGGTCTGCGCGTCACCGAAGAAGAAGAGCGCGAAGGCCTGGACATTTCGTCCCACGGCGAGTCCGCATACCACGGCTAAGCACCGGTTCATTCAGTTTCATTGCAAGCGGTGGCGCAAGCCACCCCCTCATCAGCCCGCAGCGCTTCGGCCCTGCGGGCTGTTTCTTTGGGAAGCCGCTCGGGCACAATGGATTGCATGCACGCGCCCGCCTTGTCTTCCCCCACTTGGGCGGCGATCACCACCGAGCCCGATGGCTTGGGCGAGTCGCCGTTTTGGCACCCTCAAGAGCAGCGCCTGTATTGGGTGGACATCCCCGGGCGGCGCATCGCGCGCGTGGCGGTGCAGGGTTTGCAGGCGCAAGGGCCGGTGGCGTATTGGCCCCTGACGCAAGAGCCGGGTTGCATCGCGCCGGTGCAAGGAGGCGGTTTGGTCATGGCCTTGCGCGATGGCATTTATTGGGCGCGCGAGTGGGGCGGCCCCTTGCAGTTGCTGGCGGCAGCGCCTTACGACACCGCCAAGCAACGCTTCAACGACGGCAAGTGCGATGCGCAAGGACGCTTTTGGGCAGGCAGTCTGTACGAACCCAAAGACCAGGCGCTGGGCGCGCTGTACATGCTGGACGGGCAAGGCCTGCACGCCATGCTGGGTGGCGTGGTGACCGCCAACGGCTTGGCTTGGTCACCCGATGGCGGCACGGCTTATTGGGCCGACACCGCCGCCCACCAAGTGCGGGCGTTTGACTTTGATGCCCCCAGCGGCCAGCTCAGCAACGCCCGCGTGTTCTACCCAGCTGCGTCCAAACCCGCTGGCTGGGTTGGGGGCAGCGAGGCGCCCCAGACGCCCCCGTATGGCGGCCGCCCCGACGGTGCCGCTGTGGACAGCGAGGGTTGCTATTGGTCTGCCCAATACGAAGGCGGGCGCCTGCTGCGCCTGTCGCCCACCGGCGAGGTGCTGGCCGAAGTGGCCACCCCGGCGCTTTGCCCTACCATGCCCTGCTTGGGCGGGCCCGACCTCAAAACCCTGTTCATCACCACTTCCCGCCAAGGCCGCAGCGCTCAAGAGCTGGCGCAATACCCAGGTGCAGGCTGCGTCTTTGCGACGCGGGTGGAGGTGGCGGGTCTGCCGGTGAATGTTTATCGGACCTGAGTCGCTCAATTTCTCACAATCCCATCGTTCAAAAAATTCACACTGTCCCCGAGGGCCGGGGGTTACCATCTTGGCCCATGGAAGCTCAACTCAATTTCCTCATCGACGCCGTGCGGCAGGCCGCTGCGCAGGGCCGCACTTTGCGCTTGCGCGGTGGCGGCAGCAAAGATTTTTGGGGCCAAAGCCTCACGGGCGAGGAGCTCGACACCCGGGCTTACCAGGGCATCGTCAGTTACGAGCCCAGTGAGTTGGTGGTCACGGCCCGTTGCGGCACGCCGCTGGCCGAGCTGGAAGCCACCTTGGCCGAAAAAGGCCAGTGCCTGGCGTTTGAGCCGCCGCACTTTGGTGAGGGGGCCACCGTGGGCGGCATGGTGGCCGCTGGCTTGAGTGGCCCCGCCCGCGCCACGGCTGGCGCTGTGCGCGACTATGTCTTGGGTGCGCGCTTCATCAACGGCTTGGGCGAGCACCTGACCTTTGGTGGGCAGGTCATGAAAAACGTGGCCGGTTACGACGTGAGCCGCCTGATGGCGGGCAGCTGGGGGACGCTGGGCCTGATCACCGAGGTCAGCCTCAAGGTGCTGCCCGTGGCACCGGCCGAGGCCACGCTGATGTGCGCGGGCCTGGCGCAAGCCGATGCGCTGGCCTTGCTGCACCGCTGGGGTGGTCAACCCTTGCCCCTGAATGCCAGCGCCTGGGTGCGTGACACCACCGCTCAACCGGTGGCCGATTACTTGTTTGTGCGCCTGCGGGGTGCGGTGGCGGCGGTGCAGTCGGCCATTGGCAAGATGAGCGCCGATGCCTTGGCCTTGGGGGCGCAAGTGCAGCAGATGGACGCGGACGAAGCGGCCCAAGACTGGCGCGCCAGCGGCGACCAGGCGATGCCGTTTTATGACGCACCTGCACCCGATGCCTGCTTGTGGCGTTTGTCGGTGCCGCAAACCGCCCCTGTGCTGGACTTGCCCTTTGCCACGTACATCGAGTGGCAAGGCGCGCAGCGCTGGCTGTGGGCGCCGGCTGCGGCAGCGTTCAGCATTCGGACTGCGGCGCAGGCAGCGGGCGGTCACGCCACCTTGTTCCGCGCCAGCGCTGCCCATGCAGACGCCGACAAGCTGGTGGGCGTGAACAGTCCCCTGGACCCCGTGCAGCAGCGCATTCAGCAGCAATTGCAACAACAGTTCGACCCGAAAGGCGTGTTCGCCACAGGTCGCTTGTACCCCCTCTGAGGCGAACCGTCATGCAAACCCACCTCGCCCCCGAATACCAAAACACCCCCGAAGGCCTGGAAGCCGAAGCCATCTTGCGCAAGTGCGTGCACTGCGGCTTTTGCACCGCCACCTGCCCCACCTACCAACTGCTGGGTGACGAGCTCGACGGCCCGCGGGGCCGCATTTATTTGATGAAGCAGGTGCTCGAAGGCGAAACGCCCACGCGCAAAACCCAGATGCACCTGGACCGGTGCCTGACCTGCCGCAACTGCGAAAGCACTTGCCCGAGCGGCGTGCAATACGGCCACTTGGTGGACATCGGCCGCAAACTGGTGGACGCCAAAGTCGAGCGTCCCGCAGGCGAAAAGCTGGTGCGCTGGGCGCTCAAAGAAGGCCTGCCCTCGCCCCTGTTTGCGCCGGCCATGAAGATGGGCCAGATGGTGCGCGGCCTGCTGCCCGACAGCCTCAAAGCCAAAGTCCCTGCACCGCAAGACGCCGGTGCCTGGCCCACCCGCACGCATGCGCGCAAGGTGCTGATGCTGGCCGGTTGCGTGCAGCCGAGCATGAGCCCCAACATCAACACCGCCACCGCCCGCGTGCTGGATGCCGCAGGCATCCAGACCGTGACCGCCCCCAAGGCCGGTTGCTGCGGCGCGCTCAAGTACCACCTGAACGACCAGGACGGCGGCAAAGACCACATGCGTGCCAACAT
>JACCEB011648095.1_pt1 | contig 11415 bp, 9 predicted proteins | sample 7454761 | NCBI WGS metagenome assembly JACCEB01 (sample SAMN15323454, study PRJNA562643) | freshwater metagenome | isolation source: river surface water | place: USA:Blue River Watershed | collected 2017-08-18 | reverse complement strand
TGTTCCAATGGGGGTAAATTGCGTTGTCTCCGCCGGTTGCGCCACCGCCGTTGTTTTGAGATGCTTGTTGAAGTTTTGCGCGAATTTCTGCTAAAGTTGCCATAATGTTTTTCCTTAATAAATGTTTATTATGCCTCTTCTTTAAAGCCAACTGACTAAAAAGAAAAACTGTGCATGTGTTTAGTATGCACAGTTTTATTTATCATTGCAACCTATATGGCTGCGATAATATGGTTTATTTTGCCAAACCGGATAATTTTAAAATACGATCAAATTCTTCGTTAGCACGTTTACTTGACCAAACCTTTGCTCCGGTTTTTTCATTTCTCTTGTCTGTTGCTTTCTGTGCTGTATCTTGGCTTTGTTGTTTTTGTTTGCGTACATACGCAGGAATTTGATCCATATCGGCACCTTCTTCCTGTGCGTTCTTTAGTTTACCAGTACGCTCTAAATCTTTCAACATGTCAATACGATCACGGTAGCCTTTGATGCCTGGTTTGATATCGTGTGCTGCCATACGTTGTTGGTATGATGGATTGTCGGCATGTTTCATTGTAGTGTCATATTGGTGACTGTGTTGAGGATTCTTTTCCTCTGCTGGCATAATGTTTTTACCAGGATGGCCGCCTACATCGCCGATACTTTCGACACGACCTTTAATGTTTTGAACAAGTTCTTTCAATCTTGCTAGGCCGTCATCACCAACATCACCGTGTTTGTTTTGCCATTCCATTGTAAGTTTCTCAATAAACTTACCTGCGATCTGCTCTGCAAATTCGCCTGCTTGTGGACCAAACTTTTCTTCAATCTGTTTCTTGCAGTCAAGGGCTATGCCCTCGCCACCGCGGAATGGTCCCACGTTAGGATTATCCGCGTTATAAAAACTCTTAACAATTTTTGCTACTTCTTTGACAATGCCTTCTCGACTCATCATAGGTTCTCTGCCTTTCATTTCTTCGTTCTCGGCTGCTGGCTGCTCAGGTGCAGGGGCTGCTGCCGCATCTGCTGGAGGCGCTTCGGCTGGTGGCTCTTCTGCAGGAGGTTGTTCACCTGTGCCGCTTACACCTAACGCTACTAATAGCTCTGGATAATTGTCTTGTGCCCATAATTGGAATACTTCTAATGGGTCTGTTTTAGGATCTAATTCTGCGGCTGCTTTAAATTTATTTTCTAGGTCTTCGTCATCTAAACCAAACTGACTAAAGAATTGAAACGCAGTTTGTCCATCAGGTCCTAACTGCAATTCTTTTGTATCTGTGATTGCCTGCTTTAGTGCGTCAATTTCATCATCTGCTAGTTTGCCTTGCTCAACGGCTTCTGCCCATTGTTCAAATGCTTCGTCTGCTTTCTTATGACTCTTGTAGCCTTTGCCTTTCATCCAGTGTGCTAGTGCCCAAGGATTATCGATATCGTCGTGCTTCTTCATAGCCTTAACGGTACCTTCCCATCCTTTAGGTGCTGCCTCGTCTACTTCTTCGTCAGTTTCGCTAACGTAGTCTTCGAGTTCAACAGTATTTTCTTCACTCATAATCTTGTGTAGTAAAGGAAAATATCCTGCTAGTTCTTCTTGGAAACTTGTCTGTGTAAATGCCTGCTTATACTGTTCCATTGTAACAGCATCTAGTTCCATGATGTCGTCACCGGCAGCAGGTTCTTGGAAACTTTCTGCCCATGCTTCGTAGTGGTGACGTTTGCCTAATGCTTCCACCTGTGCTTTTAAATGTTGTAAGCGGCCTACGGCCTTTTCTGTAATACCTGTTGCGTCGTCGTGTAAGGTGGAGCGACTGATTTTTCTTTGGAATTCTTGAAGTTGAGCAATTTGTTCGCTCATTTTGATAATTGCCTTACCGGCAGAATCGTGAGGTACACCGCCGTGGTCAACGTGTTGCGCCATCGCAAACGCACCTGCTGGATGAATAAACGGATATTTGAAACGTTCGCCGTCTCTGTTTTGAATAAAAATTGCCTTGATATTTTTACGTTGACTACGTGCGCCAGGGTACATCTCGTCAACTGCTTTGCTATGACGAACAATCACTTCTGTAGTACCACGCACTGCGCGGCTAGTCTTTTTAGTGCTTCGTTCGTTCCATCTAGATTCGTTCATTGTTTCTGGCATGTCTGTTTCCTTAGGCGCCTGTGTTGCGGCTAAATGTTGAAAATCGTTTTTGTCAAGATTTGTCTTGCTGATATCGCGAGTATCAAATCTTAATAGTCTACGCATTGCAAAAAATCTCATTTCTTTTAGAAACTTGTACCAGCTCTGTTTTGCTGGATCGTCTTGATTTTCTGTAATACCTTGACTGTAGTATACTTTTAATGCACCTAACTCGTTTAGGCTAATGCTAACACGGCCTAGGTTATTTCCTTCGATAACAAAGTCAAAATCAAAGAACCTTGCTAGTGCAGGGTCAATGGTTACAGCACCAGTTTCGTCTCCCATCTCTAAGTTAGAGAAACGGCTGCGTACTTTGTCGAACAGGTCTTGGCTGATTATTTGAATTGGTTGCATAATATGTTATTTAGTTAAAACGAGCTCACATACACGGGCATGGGCATAACCCATTCATCCTCACGCTCTTCCCTCATTTTATCGTAAACTGCGGGATCCCAGTCCTGTAACACCATAGCCATACGTACAGCCAGAAGCATAGCACTAACTAAGTCATCGTGTTGTCCTACTTTGGCTTCAAACCCTAGACCTTTTGCAATATACGCCTTTAGTTCAGAAACTAACGCCTTTGAGTTAATTTCCATACGTTTGCTTTCGATTAGATGTTTTAACTTAGCACAGGCTGATATTTTTGCAGCGTGAGTGGTATAGAATCCTTTACGGTAGCGTCTTACATGACCCTTACGAATAGGTTCGCTTAAGAATAGACCGGGAATAGTTTCCTCACCCACTTCGTTAATAACAACCAGTCCTGCTTCGCCTACGCTGTTGTTTTCAATGCTGTAGTACAGGCTAGGTGTTGCGCCCTTGCGTGTAATTTCATCTGAGATAAACTGACAGATATCTCTTAGCACTCGAATCTGTCCTTGAATGGGTGTTAGGTTATGATGCCATTCTCCTACCTGTGTAAAACTAGGCAGTTCTATAATTTGTATACCGGCAGGGTCGCCGCCAGTACCTAAACTAGGATCTAGAGCAACTATATAGGTGTACTTAGGATTAATCTTTTTGTACCAGCGGCATTGCCCCATTTTAATAATAGGTTCTTTGCCTTCTAGGTCTGCAAGTCTAAGACTGCTGATCAGTGTTTCGTCAAAGATTAAGAATTCACATTCGTGTTCACGACGGAAACGTTCTTCGCCTACACGACTACGTTCTTCGTTAGCCCACACTTCATCTCTATCTGGGTGTTGGCTCCACACAGCCATGTAAGGATAGAAACCGTTCTTACCTAGCTCTGTACTATTACCGAATTCGTCAAGGCGTTTGTTTGCTTCTTTCCAAATTAAAGCAAATTGGTCTTCGTCACTGTTAGGAGTAGAGGTAATAATTGCCTTACCACCAGTTGCTAGTGTAGGCGAAATAGAAGTCCAGAATTCTGTAGCAATGTTCGGTTCAACGAACGCAAACTCGTCGCAGTATAGTAATGACACAGACATACCACGACCTGTTGTTTCAGTTGTTGTTTGTGCAACAATACGCGAACCGTTTTCAAATTCAATACTTTGTTTGTTATAACTTACAACACCAGCTCGAATTATATCAGGGCACATTTCATATGCATAACGTAAACGTTGCATAATTTCCTGGGCACCTGTGTATTTGTGAGCGGCAATTAGAATAGTACTGTTAGGTACAAACATTCCGTACCATAATAAGTATCCAACCGCAGTTGTTGTTTTACCCATCTGACGACCTAGCATGTTTACACTAAATCGATGCGAGTTATAACTGTCTAAAAGATCCCTCTGATATTCAAAGGCTTGATACTGCATCTTACCCTTAGTCGGGTGCTGAATGTAGAAGAAATTTTCAAGGAAGAAAGAAGCACCAGTTAGAGGGTCCTGACATTTCATTAATTTTTCAATGTCTTCTTCCGAAAACCGCTGCGTCTGGTGCGCGGTTTTTACAAGTTTGTTATCAGCGTTTCTAGATACCATAGTATTATTTACTGAAAAAAATAGCCCCCTAGGGGGCTATTCTGGTTTGTTGGTTAATTACTTTAACCCGGCTAACTTTAGAATGTCTAAAGTGCCTTCGTCAACCTTTTCGTCGGAACAAGCACACGGATCTTTGTGGCATGTAGAGCAAGTACCTTCTTCAAGTGCTTCCTCGTCTTTTGCCTCGTCCATTTCTTCTTCGCCTTCTTCAGACTCGCCAATGTATCTCTTGTACTCTTTCATTAGAGTTTCAAAAGTTGCAGTTGGCATATTGCTTTGACGCTTTTTACCATCACTAGTATTGCCGCTACCTGGTTGGTTTTCTTGGTGTGCAAAGCGGTTAGGATCAGCAGATGTTTTTTCGTTAGGATCGCTAGGTTCGTTATCGAACTCGTCAACCTTTTCTTTCTTTTCTGCTTCGTGATCGTCCATATCGTGATCACCGTCATTATCGATATCGCCGTGGTCTGCAGAGACGTCATCTTCTTCTCCGCTGTTACCTTGGAAAGGACCTAGTTCGCTGTCCTTGTCGTCGCCTTCTGGTTCAGGATTTAGTTTATCTAGAACACTACGCATACTGTCAGCGGCTGTAGGCATTGGCTCAGCAGCCATAGGTCCTACGGAAACTACAGGCTCAGCAGTAACCATTGCGCCTTGTGGCTCAGCGCCTAGGTCGTCGGCTCCTACTTTTTTCATACCTGCAAGTGTAAGAATCTGAGACATCATATCAGCAACTTCATTGCCGTTAGCAGCAGATGCGTTGATGCTAAAATTTGCAGGAGTAGATGGCTTGTCTAAACTCATGCCAGGCATGCTGTCCATCATTCCCATAGGGCCGCACTCTTGTACAGATGTGCTTTCTTTTACCACTTGTGGATTTTTAGCATCTAGTTCGGCTAGGCGCTGTAAAACGTTGATCATTTTCATAATTTATTTCCTTGGATCCTTAGCAGCCTGGAGTGGGCTATTTGTATTAGCCGGACTATCTGTATTGAACTTGGCAGCACCTTCGGTGGGGATAGTTTCTCCACGTGCCTTACGTTCTAGTTTTAATAGATCGTTTAGTTCTTTAACAAAGCCGCTGTTATATTTGTCGCCATAGAAATCTTCAGATTGAACATTTCCTGCTTCTTTATAATCCGGATCGTTTAATAGAGCACCTTCGCGTTGATCTTTTGCTTCTTGGTACTCTTCACTAGGTTCACCTGGACGACGAACAACAAGACGTTGCTTGCTGACTTCTAAACCAGATGTTAAGTATTCTGTTAGTTCCTGCTGTGTAGTAGGATAATCTAATGTAACTTCGTAGATGTTAACTTCGCAATTTTTAACTTGGGGAAAGTCTAAAGGAAGTGCTTGAATAGGTGTTACACCTACTTTTTTAAATGCGTTTACTTGAAAGCGTTCAAGCATAGCCTTTAATTTAGTTTCTTGTTCAGCAGTAAAGTCGCCGGCAACTTTTACGCGAAAGTCGTATTTCTTTTGCTGGGCGCCTTCTTGTAGGTATTCTTTGAAGTTTTTCATAGTGTATTATTTATTCAAATTCTTAAGTTTTTCCAGGATGCTATTACGGTCAGTTAGAATATAACCTTCACCTTCTACGGTCTCTCCTGCGTTATTGCCGTGTTTCTTATCAATTGCTAACTTCTTTAGTTGCAGATCGACCATTTTTAACTTCTTATCGATCTTGTTGCTTTTTGCTACAATAGCGGCATTCATCATTTGTGCTGCAACTTCAAACATCCTAGCACCGTAGCGGGCATCAACATTCATACCTAAATCCATTAGATCATCGTAGGCCTGTTCTGCTTTTGCGGCTAATGCATCTAGTTCCGAATCTGCTAGATCGCCTAGGCCCTTTACCTTAGGTAGTGCTGCTGCAATTTTATCAAATTCTTCTAACTTTTCCTGCAAATCAATAACAGAGGTTTGAGCCGTAGCATCCTCGGGTAAAGGCTCTACAATAGGCTCTGGAGGTAGGTTAAAAACTTCTTCTAACTTTTTGGTCATAACATTACTTATCGCTTTTTGCCAGAGTTCTGGAAAATATCATTTTCATTTATTACACGAAACCGAATCCCTCTACTGCGGCACCAAGCGGTTGCACTTTCCCACTTTGCCATGTTTTTTACATACTGTGCTTGATCGTAGGGATTTTTACCAACTTTTTCTAACACCTGTTGTTTTGCAGGTTTAATCTCGATCATCTCTACGTGTGCTTTTTGATTTCGATCAATGTACTTGATTAGAAAGTCAGGAACATATACTGTCTGCTTTCCTGTAAGCGGATCTCTGTAGGGAATCTTCACGGGTTCGCTAGCCCACTCTTGTATTCCAGGATTATTGTCGCAGAACATCATAAAAGTATGTTCCCAGCCGCTTCTATAAATTGGCTGTTTAGATCCAATGTATTTTTCAGGGTGACGTATTTGATATACGCCCTTGGCGTATTTTAGACTCATACTGCTATATTTCTTGCAACAGGTTCAAACGGCTGTAGACCTTTAGTACTGCCTAAATAACTGCTCTTAAATCTATTGAAGTTTAATACTTCAGTAACTACTGCATTTAATTTAGGAGACTCTAATTTTTTCAGCGTGTCTAATATTTCTAACGGATTATAACTATCTTGCTGTGCTTGTTTTATAAATGTTACGGAAATGCTTTCTGCAGAAAGTTTATCAAAGCCTTTTGCTTCGAAGAATCCCTTCATCAAGTTGAATGTGTTTGTTTCTAGCTCTACAGGTCGTTCGTATGAATTAGAAAACGCAGTTGCGGCGGGAGATTTTGAAGGTGATGGAATATTGTTATACATATTATTTCTTCAATACAAGTTGAACGGGTCCTGCATTAATGACAGCTCTACTATGTAAACCGCCATACCCGTACCACACATCTATACTAAAAGGCTTCGGTGGTCTAATAGATGAAAGACCGAATGTGCCTGCGCCGATTGGTTTTGGAGGACCGTACGATGGTATTCTTGTTGCAAGTTTGTCTAGTTGACTAGGTGTCAAGCCAGGCGGAGACGGTGTTGGATACTGAGGTACTATCGGTTTAATTTCTTGTCTTAAAGGATCGTTATATCCGTTAGGCAAGTTAGTATCGTTATCATACCAAACTGCTTCAAACGAGCCAGTCACTTTCTCGTTTTGAGAACCTCTAATAAATCCTTGTGAATAAACAACACTGTCATACGCCAGAGTCATTTTGTTTGTTAGAGTTTTTGTTCCGTTACTTTGTTCTACAGAATCATGATCCCATGTAGAAATGATAGGATTAGAAATACTGTATTGGCTAAATCTGCCTTGATTTAACACATAGATATCAATAGAACTAAAGAAAGAACTAGTGTTTGCATCTTTGCTGTAGCCGTAGGTGTAGTTAGTAGCATCATACTTAGTGTCGCCAGTGAACGATTGGCTAAACTCCCCGTCTAGTTGTCTACCGTCAGCAAAGTAAAAGTCATAATATAATCTCCATAAGGCACTAGTTATTTCGCTAGTGTCGTCGTGGAATTCGATGCTTATGGGATCGTATGTTAGTTTTGTCTGAACGTTGGTTTTTCTGTTGTATTGGTTTACTGTCTGCGTAGCAATTTTAAATTTAGGGAGATCAACTTTCTTAGCAAGAAATCCCAAATCTTTTCTAACATGGTCTGCAAATTTTTCTCCTACTTCCGGTGCTAAATTAAAGGAGACAAAATATATGAATCCTAATTTAGGTAGTTTGGTTAGAGCACTGCCCTGAGCATAAAAGTTACTTGCGTGAGCATAACTTTTATAGGTCCTTGTTGTACCACTGCTAGTTGGACTACCACTCAAAAAATTATTAAAAGGATCAGACATAGTATTATTTATGTCATAAAAAAGCCCGGGGTTTCCGGGCTTGTTTTAGTTAGTGTTGGATTAACTACCGATTGCTGTTGTTCCAACTGTTCTACCTACTGGAGTACCTAGGCCGATTAATCCGCCGTTAATACCAACTGTCTGTAGAGCGTTGTCATAACATAGTGTCAGTTCGATGTTCATCGATTCGTTGCTCTTAGCATAGTCGCCACCGTCGTAGCTCACTGCTTTGATCCAGCAACCTTGTAATTCGAATGTTTCTAGCGGTACAGGAGCATACGCACCATTACCACCGTCTAACAATTCGATGTAAGTTGTAAACTTGTAGTCTAGACCAGACGCAGCAGAACTTTGTTCGAAGAAGTCGAACTGCTTCTGCATCTGTTCACCGACCTTGTTTGTTACAAGGTTAGTCATGTCGTCACGTAGTTTCAACTTAATATCTTCCCACTTAGGCTTACCTGCTAGTTTTACAACACTGTTGTAAACGTGTAGGGAGATCTCTTCAAAACTTGGTTTTGGTCGATCTACTGTTACTACTTGCTTAGTGAGTTCAGTCGCAGGAGCACCACCTACGCCGAAATCAACTAGTGTAACACGGAAGCGGTAAGGTAACTTAGGCATTAACAAGCCTTGGTTACTTGCGCTCTGGTCTGTGGCTAACGGCACAGAAAATCTTGATAAACTTGCGATTGGCATTTAATGCTCCTTAATTATGCGGATATTTCACCGGTGTTCAATATACGTAAAGGAATGTAGATAAACTCTACAGCCTTCACTGGTTCGATAGCAATATCAACCCATAGTTCGCTGCGATCAATTCTTGCTGGTGTATTGTTAGTACTGTCGCAAACAACTAAGAAGTCGTATAGAGCACGTTGACTTACTAGTTCAGTCATTAATGCATCACATGCTGCCTTGATTTCCTGTCTTGTCTGGCTATCGTTAGGTTCGAACAAGTATGGCTTTGCAAGGATAGAAAGTTGTCTACGTAGGTGAGCAATTAAGCGACTTACGTTGATTCTATCTAGTGCGCTGGCTACGCTTGCACGAGTGTACTGGCCCATGTTAACAATACCAACACCTGGAATTGTTGCAATTGGGTTAATCTTAACACTTGCACATACGTCACGTAAACCTTGATGTAAACTTGCAGTTTGGAATTCACCTTCGCCTGTGATATAACCAACGCTGCTTACGTTGTCAACTACACCACGACGTGTACCTGCTGGAGCAAACCATAGGTAGCTCTTGTTATCACTGTTTAGAATTGTACGTAGCATGACATGGCTAGGTGGAACAACAATGTTGTTGCCTAGATTGTCATTTGTAAAACCGCTTGGGTAGAACATTGCTAGACTTGTGTCATATGTAACCGCTGCGCTATCGTTGTTGTCAACGGCCTGTGCAGTGTTCATACCGTAGTTAGTTAACGCTGTACCTGTTGCTGGTAGACGGAATGGTGTGTCACCGATAACAAACGCTGTTAGGCCTCTGTCAATGTTAAACGCAACCATGTTCTGGATTAGCTCAGGGTAACCAGGTGTTGTAATTAGGTTAAAGACCAATGTGTCAGTATCTCTAATTGTAGTATTTTCTGTAACTGCGGCTTTTAGGGCCTTAACAACTACACTACGCTGTGCTAGGCGGCCGAACTGTCCTGCGCCGTCTTCAGCATTAGGACTAATAGACACCCAACGACCTAAGAAGTAACCTGCCATACCTTCGTCGTTATAACGAGTATTTTCTACTTCGGGGTCGATGTAGTTTGCAAAATACTTCTTGACGTTGTTACCGCTTCTACGTGTGTTGAACAGACGTGTACCGCGTGGGTATAATCTAGGATCAGGACAATCAGGATCTACATAATCGCTTAATAATAGATCAGCAATTTCGGCTCTTTGATCGCTTTCACCGCTAGTTGCCCAACGTGCATCTTCGAATACCCAGCCGTCTGGACTGGATTGATCGGTTACATCTGCTAGAACCCAAGACCCTGCAGAGTAAACGTAGATGTTACGTCCGTATCTATCAGGATCGCTTGTATCAATCCATAGATCGCCATCAACTAGAGGAGTAACACCGTCTTGTTGTGTTGTTGGGCGAGTAGCACTGATTGTAGGACCTGCTTGATCGGAATCAGGGAATGCATTTAGGTAACCTACCCACTGTAGTCCGTCGTTATACATGATATCAGCAGATAAATCACTGTCAAACCAAATTTGATTATCATCGGGTGCAGTAGTAGGAGCAGTTTCTCTCGCTTCGTAAACTAGAGGTTTCCAGTTAGAAGCAAACACATCCCAGTATGCGCCAAAATATGTATATAGGTGAGCAATATTTCCTTCAATTTCAGGAATGTTGCCGCCCACAAGCCCGATGTCAACTAACGGTTGGCCGTTAGTATTTGCAAAATAAATGTCACCACCTAAAGAGTGTGTGATAGTTAGTTTGTTTGTAACTGTGTTATGGCTTGCTTGAATGTATCTTAGTGTTGAATTGCTATTAATCGCTTCAGCAATCTTTTGAACTAGAGGAACATTGGACGAAACACCCGAAATAGTTGCAGTAGAACCTAAGTTACCGAATTCATCTGTTCCGACAATATCAAACGACCAGTTACTAGTCGCAGTAGTTGCACTGGCTACACTAACAGAAGTAGGACCGGACTTATAGCGAATCCACGTTCTGAAGTCTGCCATGTCTGTTTCTTGTGGGTCGTACTGTACGAATACAGAACCTAGAGCAATGTTTGCGCCACCGCCTACGCTGTCAAGGTCAGCAATTGCAGCCTGTGTATTTGCGTATAATGAAGCGTTTACTCTGTCCCAATTATCTGTACTAGCATTGTATTTTCTAATGTCCCAGTTTGCGCCGTTGCCTGGAGCAGTGGTCTTGATCCAGACGCTACCAGTATCAGCGTCTAATGCGTTAGGACCAGTATTTGTGTAGTTAGGATAGTCGAAGTGCGGACTTAGACGAACAACTTTGCCACCGTCGAACCCGTCGTTTACATCGACCCAACCGTTTGCAGCGGATTTGTAGTAAACTCCTTCTGGATGCTGTGTACCGTTATCGCTAGATACTAGCACGGCATAATCACCAACGGTGCCGAATGCTGTTTTTGGTAAACCTTGTGTACCGCTACCTTGACTGATCGCCTGGTGGTCGAAGTCTGCTTCAACGTTTGTGTCGTCAATGATTAAAGGAGTTATTGTAGTGAAACGCTTAGTTGCTGCATTCCATTCGTTAATACCAAAATCTGTGTTTGATGTTACAACCCAGTATGTGCCGTTAACAGGAGTTCCGCCCGGAACTGTTGCATTGGGTGCTAGTTGAGATGTGTTAAGATCTGCTCTAACAACATAGGCCTTAGAACTAACTCCAAGTGCGCTATATGCAGCCTGTAGGCCGTATTCGTTTAGTTCACTTCCGTGAACAGGATTACCGCTTG
>JACCEB011251779.1_pt1 | contig 11415 bp, 12 predicted proteins | sample 7454761 | NCBI WGS metagenome assembly JACCEB01 (sample SAMN15323454, study PRJNA562643) | freshwater metagenome | isolation source: river surface water | place: USA:Blue River Watershed | collected 2017-08-18 | reverse complement strand
TGGCATCGCGCGATGAACCCTTGAGGCGTATGCCACGTGAAGTGCCGCTGACCAAGTCGATGGCACCTTTTCTGGCCAAAGCTTGAAGATGTTCCTCTGCGGCGTTGGCAGATTTGAAACCCAGTACATTGGCGATTTCTGCCCGTGTAGGTGGCGCGCCAGTTTCGGCAATGGTTTTTTGGATGAGTTCCAAAATTTGTTGTTGGCGAGCCGTGAGCTTGGGATGGTCCATCATTTTTCAGTCCTTTGAATGTCTGAGTTTGCTGGTCACTGTTTTCTTATCCAGTAACTGTATTTTTAACCAGTCTTTTTAGAAATGCAAGCAAAAAATCAAAAAATTGTTGTTTTGGGCACAGGTGGAACGATTGCCGGGGTGTCAAATTCAGAAAATGAAGGGTTTGCATATCAAGCAGCTCAAAGAAGCGTCAACGACCTGATGCAGTCTGTTGCTGGCAAATTCAAGGTGCTTCCTCATGCCTTGACAGGGTTCCATATTGAAACGGAACAAGTCTGCCAGATCGACAGCAAAGACATGGACTTTTCAATTTGGCAAACACTGGCCCAGCGCTGTGACCATTGGTTAAGTCAGTCGGATGTTCATTCGGTAGTAATTACACATGGGACTGACACCCTGGAAGAAACCGCTTATTTTTTGTCCCAAGTGGTGCAAAGAAACAAGCCAATCGTTTTGACGTGTGCCATGAGGCCCGCCAACTTCAAAGATGCCGACGGACCGCAAAATATGCGGGACGCTTTGAACGCCGCAGCACAACTGGAAGGTCATGGCGTTTGGTTAGTTGCTGCTGGTGAAATACATCACAGCCTAAATGTTCAAAAGGTGCATCCAACCCGAATCAATGCCTTTGATTCTGGCGAATTTGGCCCAGCTGCAGTTGTCAATGATGATCAAATTCATTGGCAAACTGATGCATTGGACAAAACATCCAATCAGTTTTTGAATGCGGGTTTGAATGTCTCAAAGTTGCCAAGCCACTCCGAATGGCCTTGGGTAGAAATCATCTTGAATTGTGTTCAAGCCAATGGTCGGCAAATCAAAATGATGGTGGATGCCGGGCTGAAGGGTCTTGTTGTGGCTGGAACGGGGAATGGTTCCATCAGCCAAACAATGAAAGCAGAACTTCTCCTAGCTCAAAGCAGAGGCGTTGAAATACGCTTGGCTTCTCGATGCAATCAGGGGCCGGTGGTCAAAACAGAAAATCATGCATTTCAAACATCGGAGACGCTTAACCCTGCAAAAGCAAGAGTGGCTTTGATCTTGGAATTGTTGTCCAAGTCTCAAAGCCACGCCAACTGAGTGGGTGCAAATTGCACCCAAGTTGTATTAACCGCCTAGGGCTTGCATGGCCCTTTGGGTAATGTCCTCTACTGAGCCCATGCCACTGATGGCGCGGTATTGAGGCGCTTCTTGAGGTTCACGGTTTGACCATTCAGAGTAATAAGACACCAAGGGTCGGGTCTGTTGGCTGTAAACATCCAAGCGCTTTTTAACGGTTTCTTCCTTGTCGTCTTCACGCTGAACCAATGGTTCGCCAGTGACATCGTCTTTGCCTTCCACCTTGGGTGGGTTGAATTTGACATGGTAGGTTCGGCCCGATGCAGGGTGTGAACGACGGCCACTCATCCGTTCAATGATGGCTTCAAAGGGCACATCGATTTCTAAAACGTAATCAAGTTTGACACCAGCAGCCTTCATGGCATCGGCTTGCGGAATGGTGCGCGGAAAACCGTCGAACAAAAAGCCGTTTGCGCAATCTGCTTGGGCAATGCGTTCTTTCACCAAATTGATGATGAGGTCATCGCTAACCAAGCCACCCGACTCCATGACCGCTTTGGCCTGAAGGCCTAAGGGCGTGCCTGCCTTGACGGCCGCGCGCAACATGTCACCCGTAGAAATTTGAGGAATGTTGAATTTGCTGCAAATGAATGCTGCTTGAGTACCTTTGCCAGCGCCAGGTGCACCTAAAAGAATGAGTCTCATGGGAAGTTCCGAATTGTTGTTAATCTTTCGCCACAGGCTGCATGGCTCTATTGTGAGAATAGCACGGTCAGCCTAAATTTACCTGACGGCTTGTCGCAGGGCCATTTATGCCGAGAAAAGCGCTTGAACTCTGGCTAAATCCTCTGGGGTGTCAACACCAGGGCCGGGCGCTTTGTCAGTGACGTGAACGGCTATTTTGTGGCCATGCCAGAGAGCGCGCAGCTGTTCGAGAGCTTCGCCTTGTTCGACGGGGGCAGGGGGTAACTGAGGAAAACTTTGTAAGAAACCAACACGGTAACCATAGATGCCAATGTGTCTTAAAGCCGCAGGCTGGGGCAGTGAATTCACGCCGTTGGCAAAGCCATCTCGCCACCAAGGAATGGGGGCACGGCTGAAATACATGGCCAATTGCGTTTGATCGATGACCACCTTCACCACATTGGGATTGGTAAATTCTGCAAGGTCATGTATGGGGTGCGCAGCGGTGCTCATGCTGGCATGAGTGTGCTGACTGAGCAAAGCGGCCACATCATTGATCAGTTGAGGATCGATGAGAGGTTCGTCACCTTGAACGTTGACCACCATGTCTTGTGCGCCTAGCCCTAGCAACTGGCTTGCTTCAGCCAAACGATCACTGCCGCTTTGGTGGTTGACTTGCGTTAAAAGAACACGAACACCGTGATCTTCACAAGCTTTCACAATTTGGGGGCTATCAGCGGCAACCACCACTTGGGTCGCTGCTGACAATGCGGCTCTTTGCGCAACTCTCACCACCATGGGTATACCGTTGATGTCCGCCAAGGGCTTGTTGGGAAGCCTGGTAGAGGCCAACCGCGCTGGCACGATGACTGTAAAAGGGTGCGACATGCTCATTAAACCAAGGGTGTACGAGGTTTGAGGCTCTCTAATTCTTCATCTGAGAGAGTTCGTGCTTCGTTTTCTAACAAGATGGGTATGCCATTTCGAATGGGGAAGGCCAGACGAGCGCTCCTCGACCAAAGTTCTTGCGCATCTCTTTGATGGTCAAGAGGTCCTTTGGTAACAGGGCAAACCAGCAATTCAATTAATTTGGTGTCCATGGGTCAATGATAACGAGGAGTGGCTTCAACAAGTGCATCGAACTGATGCCAAAACGGATCTTCAGGCTGAAAAATAAGTGGAACTGCAAGTGCCTCAGGATGAGTCTGCCAGAGTTTGACAGCGTCTTTCTCTGTACACAACAAGGTGCATTCTGGGCACTGGGCTTGCCATTTTGAAAAATCATCATGGTCTGGCAATGCGGTTTGATGCTGAATTTGAAAACCAAGATCCACCAACATGCCAATGAAGGCTTGGGGTTTTGCAATGCCAGAAACCACCTCAATGGGTTTTGTTTTCAAATCTGAAAGGCCAATTTGCTGGCCTGTGCGGTTGATCGCAAAGGGGCTTAGTTTTCGAACCGATTCAAATCCTTCTTTCAGCGTTCTTTTTTGCGTATGAAGCAGGATATGGACAGGCCGTGGCCATGGTTCGCGCAGTGGGCCTGCTGGAAGTAGATGGCCATTGCCAATGCCTTGCGAATCCATCACGCAAATTTCAATGTCTCTTGCCAAAGCCAAGTGTTGCAGACCGTCATCGCACACAATAATTTGGGTATCTGGAAATTGCGCCAAGAGGTGCTGAGCAGCCATCAAGCGATTGCTTCCAACCACCACCGGGACAGAACATTTTCTGTGGATAAGCAGTGGTTCATCACCTGCATCAGAGGGTGAGCTTTTGTCGTTGACGACATAAATTTTGGAGGTTTGACGGCCATACCCTCTACTGACCACGCCCACCTTGAAACCCTGCTGGGTGAGGCGTTGGACAATGGCAATCGTGAGAGGTGTTTTGCCGCCACCCCCCGCAACCACATTGCCAACCACAATGACCAAGGCCTTGACCCGATGACGTTTCAAAATCCCTAGGGTGTAAAACTGGTTTCTCAACATCAAGGCAACTCGGTAGCCCACTTCGACAGGCCACAACACCCAAGTGATCCAATGGGTCGATTGCCAGTATTGAGGAAGTTTTTGAAGCCAAGACATGGTGAGCTATGGCTTGTTGGTAGGCGGTTTGCTACTTTGCTGGGTTGCAAATGCAATTTTTGAAATGCCATTGAGTCTGGCAGCTTCAAGCACATTGACAACGGCTTGGTGACTGGCCGATGCGTCTGCCTTGATCAATACACTGCCATCTGTTTTTTCCAAGCCAGACAGTGCCTTTTGAAGGTCTTTAATTTGTCGCCCTTCAAGTGGGCCGCCGTTGATGGCGTAAGCACCTTGTGCGCTTACTGCGACGACCCATGTTGCGTTTGGTGAAGATGTTTCGCTGCTTTGAGCAGAAGGCAAACTCAAATTCATTTCATTGAATTTGGACCATGTGGTGGTCAACATTAAAAAAATGAGAACGACCAACAAGACATCAATGAAGGGGATCAAATTGATGTCAGGTTCTAGTGGAACGTTTTTCTTAAATTTCAAATGAAACTTTCAGCATAGAATTTCAATTAAAGCTTAATCGCGCATGGCAGCCAAATGCCTGGCAAATCGTTCAGCAGACCATTCCATTTGCAAGACCAATCGGTCAACCTTGGCTTTGAAAAATCGCCAAGCCATCAAAGAGGGAATGGCAACAATCAGGCCTAATGCTGTGTTGTAGAGTGCGATTGAAATGCCATGCGCCAATTCCACGGGCTGTTGCTGTCCAGGCGTTTGAATACCAAAAATTTCAATCATGCCAATGACGGTACCCAACAGGCCGAGCAATGGTGCTGCGGAAGCTAGCGTTGCCAAGGAAGTCAGATATCTTTCCAGGTTTTGTGCCGCCATCCGGCCTTCCATTTCCATACTTTCTCTGACATCGGCATGGCTCGCGAATGGATTGCTTGCCAATGTTTGTAATCCTGCAGAGAAAACAGATCCAACAGCGCCAATCTTGGCAATCTCATGGATGGTTTCGTCGGATGGAAAGCCTTGGCGGGTACTTTCGATGGCTAGCTCAAGCGCATTCTCAGGCAAGACTTTGTTGGTGCGCAATGCAAAGAGGCGCTCAAAAATAATGGCCAGCGCAAGAACTGAACATGCGATCAATGGCCAAATGGGCCAACCTGCGGCTTGTATGATGCTTAGCAAAATGAAACTTTCTACTTCTGGATTCAGTTTTGATTATGTCTGATCAAATTGTTCTGCTTTTCTGTGGATAACTTTGTGAAAAACATGCACATGACTCGCTCAGAAGCCGCATTTTTATTGAGTTTTCTTAAGTTGCCACTTTTTTGATCACAAAATAATACAATAAAATCAATGAGTTACGTGAAAGTATGGGAATGCAAGCTGTATTTTGAAGCGAACATCCTCAACTGGCTTCACTGTGGACTCTTTACCCTTGATTCGACAAGCCTCTCCAAAAGAAATGTCTTCAAAACCCTCTCAAAATAAGGCTATTTCATGGCGCGTCTAGATTCTGAGCCACGTGTTTGGTCTGTTGGTGCGTTGTGCCTTGCAATTGCAGACACTTTGAATGCAAGGTTCAATCCAATCGCGGTTAAAGGTGAGATTTCTGGCTTCTCACGCGCATCAAGCGGTCATTGTTATTTCAATCTCAAAGACGACAGCGGACAGATTCGCTGCGCAATGTTCAAAAGGGCTGCCAGTGCCCTCGGGTTCATGCCACGAGATGGCGAAATGGTTGAGGTTAGGGGAAAGTTGGGTGTCTATGAAGCCCGAGGCGACCTTCAATTGGTCGTTGAAAGCATGCAAAGGGCAGGGCAAGGCGACTTATTTGCACAATTTCTCAAACTTAAAGCCGATTTGGAAAACGAAGGCCTGTTTAACCAAGCCAGAAAAAAAAGATTGCCAACCCACCCACGTGCCATTGGGCTTATTACGTCCTTGGGTGCCGCTGCTTTACACGATGTCGTGACCGCACTTCAGCGCAGGGTGCCGCACATTCCTGTCATTTTGGCGCCAGCATCGGTTCAGGGGAGCAATGCGCCAGCAGAGCTGCTTCAAAGTTTAAAAAATTTAGTCGCATGGCAAGCACCATCAAATTCTGCCAATCATCAACCCATGGCCGTTGATGTCATTTTGATTGTGAGGGGCGGGGGCTCCATGGAGGACCTCTGGTCGTTCAACGACGAAACTTTGGTCAGAGCGGTGGCAGCTTGCCCAATACCGGTTGTGTCAGGGGTTGGCCATGAAACCGACTTTACATTGCTCGACTTCGTAGCCGATTTACGGGCACCCACGCCGACAGCTGCCGCGGAATTGGTTGCGGTAGACCGGTCCCAAAGAGTTTTAGAACTTGAGACTGTGCATCAAGTCTTGACCGATTCAGTCATGGCGACCCTCGACAAAATGAACCAAAGACTCGATTGGGTGGCAGGTCGATTGGGTCGTCCGTCTGGCCGAATCAGTGATCAAAATGCCAAGCTGCAGAGAATTGGGCAGACTTTGAAGTTTGCAGTTCGGACGCAAGTCAATCAGCAGTTGCAAGGCATCAAAACCTTGTCACTGAATCTCCCCAAAGCACTTCAAAGTAACTTGCAAAGCCAGCAAAGGGGCTTGAGTCATCATCAAACACGACTTGACCTCCTTGATCCGCATTTGGTTTTAGAACGTGGGTATGCTTGGTTAACAGACGAGTCTGGAAAGGCACTGACCCATGCAAAGGACTTTTTGCCTGCGCAAGATGTCTTTGCCACCTTGGCAGATGGTCAGGTCAAATTGAGGGTTCTATGACAAACTTAGCCGATCAACCTACAATAAGCCTCTGATTTTTTATTGAACCGAAACGAGGATCCCATGGAACATACATTGCCCGCACTGCCCTATGCCATCGACGCTTTGGCACCGCATTACAGCCAAGAAACCCTTGAGTTTCACCATGGCAAGCACCACAATGCGTATGTCGTCAACTTGAACAATCTGCAAAAAGGCACAGAGTTCGAATCGATGTCTTTGGAAGAAATCATCAAAAAATCAAGCGGCGGCGTTTACAACAACTCCGCTCAAATTTGGAACCACACATTCTTCTGGAATTGCATGAAACCCAATGGCGGTGGCGAGCCCACAGGCGCCTTGGCAGCTGCTATCAACGCCAAATATGGCTCTTACGCAGCTTTCAAAGAAGCCTTTGTTAAAAGTGCAGTTGGCAACTTTGGTTCAGGCTGGACTTGGCTGGTCAAAAAAGCCGACGGCTCTGTTGACATCGTGAACATGGGTGCTGCTGGTACGCCCCTGACAACTGCTGACAAAGCGCTCTTGACGGTTGACGTTTGGGAGCACGCTTACTACATCGATTACCGCAACATGCGTCCTAAGTTTGTCGAAACTTTCCTCGACAAGCTTGTCAACTGGTCATTTGCAGAAGCCAATTTCGCTTAAACAAATACCAATTTTCAAATTTAAAAGCCCCAGTCGTTTGACTTGGGGCTTTTTTATTTAGCGAATCATCATGCCGCCATCGGCAACAATGGTTTGGCCAGTGATGTATTTCCCGGCCGCACTTGATAGCAATACCGCAATTCCCCCAATGTCATCGGGCTCACCGATGCGCCTGAGGGGTGTTTCATTTTCAACCATGCCTGATTTGACAGGGTCATCTGTCAGCGCTTTTGCAAAATCAGTTCGAATGAGACCGGGGGCAATGCAGTTGACGCGAATGTTGTCAGGGCCCCATTCAACGGCCAAGTTGCGAGCCAATTGCATGTCCGCTGCTTTGGAAATGTTGTAAGCACCAATGACAGCTGAACCGTGCAAACCACCCACCGATGAGACCAACACAATGGCACCATTCCTTTTTGCTTTCATGTCTGGATAGACCATGCTGCACAACCAGTTGCTTGACAACACATTGTTGTGCATGATTTTGTTGAAGACTTCGTCACTCATTCCCGTCATGGGGCCGTAGTAGGGGTTGCTGGCTGCATTGCAAATCAGAATATCGATTGGACCCCATGTGTCGCGTGTTTTTTGGACCATGGCTTCTAACTGGGCTTTGATGGCGATGCTGGCACTGATGGCCATGGCTGTGCCGCCTTCTGCTTGAATTTCTTTGACCACAGCTTCACAGGCATCCAACTTGCGGCTTGAGACAACCACTTTGGCACCCGCTCTGGCAAGTTGAAAAGCAATAGACCGCCCAATGCCTCTGCTTGCACCCGTCACAATGGCTACTTTTTTGGTCAAGTCAAATAATTTCATAGGTTTCCTTTGTCATGCAAGGGGGTTGGCACAATGTGCAACTGTGACATGACTCTTTGTTTGAATCTGTCATCCGTGTGTCAAGCACCCATTTTTAAATTATCCTCAAATATTCACCACCCAAGTTTTTAATATGGATGCTGTAGAAACAGTCATTGTGGGCGCAGGGGTTGTCGGCTTAGCCTTAGGTCGAGCCCTAGCATTGGCTGGCAAAGAGGTGCTCGTTCTTGAGTCTGAAGATGCCTTTGGTACGGGCACCAGTTCGCGAAATAGCGAAGTCATTCATGCGGGAATTTATTATCCTGCCGGCTCATTGAAGGCTCGTTTGTGTGTAACAGGTCGGCACATGCTGTATGCCTATTGTCTTGAAAGAGGAATACCGCATCAACGTTGTGGAAAGATAATTGTTGCAACAGCGCATGACCAAATTGAGCGTTTGACTGAGATTCAAAAAAAAGCGTTTGCCAATGGTGTCGTTGGCGCAGATGCATTGCAAATTTTGACTTCTGAAGAAGCCAGAGCGATGGAGCCCGAACTTCAGTGCTTGGCAGCTTTGTGGTCACCCGGTACGGGTATTGTCGATAGCCATGCTTTGATGTTGAGTTATTTGGGCGATCTTGAAAATGCCGGTGGCCTTTTGGCCCTTCAATCAAAATTTGAATCTGCTGAAGTTGTTCATTCAAACTCAAAAACTCAGTTTGTTGTTCGTACAGCGGATGGTACGGAATTGATGGCCAATCAAGTCATCAATGCGGCGGGCCTGTACGCTCCCCATGTGGCCATGCAATTCAGTGGTACCAACCTGGCATTGATTCCCAAAGCTTATTACGCCAAAGGCAACTATTTCAGCCTTTCTGGTCGTTCCCCTTTTTCCCGTTTGATTTACCCTGTGCCCGAGGCTGCAGGTTTAGGTGTGCACCTGACCTTGGACATGGCAGGACAGGCTAAATTTGGGCCTGATGTGGAGTGGGTCGATTCACCCGACCATTTAAGCGTTGATGCCCGCAGGGGGGATGTTTTTTATGCAGAAGTTAGAAAATATTGGCCAGGGCTAAAAGATGGTGCTTTGATACCCGCGTATGCGGGCATCAGACCCAAAATCAATTCACCACAAGAGACTGCCGCTGACTTTTGCATCATGGGGCCACAGCAGCATGGAACACCAGGCCTGGTGCATCTTTTAGGCATAGAGTCGCCCGGCCTGACTAGCTCTCTGGCAATTGCAGATGAAGTTGTCAAATTATTGAGCTGACAATTGCTTCAATGCCTTGGCTACCTCATGGACCAAAGCAGGGCCTTTGTAAATCAAGCCGGTATAGATTTGTACGACATCGGCACCCGCCTCAATTTTGCTGACTGCGTCATAGGCAGTCATGATGCCCCCCACACCAATGATTGGAAAATCGGGACCTAATTGATTTCGTAAAAGGCGAATGACCCGATTGCTGGCCGCCAAAACAGGTGAGCCCGAAAGTCCCCCCATTTCGTTGGCATGTGGCATACCCTGAACAGCATCGCGCGATAAGGTGGTGTTGGTTGCGATCACGCCATCGATGTCGTGTTTGCGCAAGCTTGCAGCGATGACCGCAATTTGTTCATCGTCCAGATCAGGGGCAATTTTGAGGAAAACAGGCACTTGTTTTTGATGCAATTCAGCCAATGCCTTTTTTCTTTCATTCAACGCCCAAAGCAACTGATCCAGCGCTTCGTCTGTTTGTAAAGATCGCAAGTTCTTGGTGTTTGGACTTGAAATATTGACTGTGATGTAGTCGGCATAAGGATAGACGCCGCTAAGCCCAATGAGGTAATCGTCTGTGGCTCGTTCAATGGGTGTCAGGGCGTTCTTACCGATGTTCAAGCCCAACAGGCGACCCTGTTGCCTGAATTTGGATTTTTTGACATTGGCCACAAAGGCGTCTAAGCCCTCGTTGTTAAATCCCAAACGGTTAATGAGGGCCTTGGCCTCTGGCAGTCTAAACATTCTGGGTTTGTCATTGCCCGGCTGCGCCAGAGGCGTTACGGTGCCCACTTCCACAAAGCCAAAACCCATGGCACCTAAGCCATCGATGCAACGTGCATTTTTGTCTAAGCCAGCGGCCATGCCCACTCGGTTGGGAAAAGTCAAACCCGCCAGCTGAATAGGATCGGAGACCCAAGGTTGCCGGTAAGCGCGATCAAATGGCGTATTTTGAGTATTGGCCAGTTGATTGAGTGTGAAATCGTGCGCCTCTTCGGGGTCAAGCTTGAATAAAAGAGGGCGGGCGAGGGCGTAAAGGTTCAGGGACATTGGATAATCTCGTTTAGTACATGCATTGTCTCAAATTAAGTTTATGAATCAAGACGAACTCAAAACATTGGTCGGTCAAGCAGCACTTCAATTTGTTGTAACGGGACAAATTGTTGGCGTGGGTACGGGTTCCACCGTGAACAAGTTCATCGATGCACTGGCCAGCATCAAAGATCAAATCAAGGGCGCAGTTTCTAGCTCAGAGGCTTCTACTGTACGCCTCGAAGCCTTAGGCATTCCGGTGTTTGACAGTAACGATGTGAGCGAGTTGTCGGTCTACATTGACGGCGCCGATGAAATCAACAGCTTGGGCCACATGGTCAAGGGCGGCGGGGCTGCACTCACACGCGAGAAGATTGTGGCTGCGCAATCCAAGATGTTTGTGTGTATCGCTGATGAATCAAAGTTGGTGGACGTCTTGGGCGCATTCCCATTGCCTGTGGAAGTGATCCCTATGGCAAGTTCACGCATCATGGCCCAATTTGCGGCAATGGGCGGTCAAGCGCAAGTTCGCATGAAGGATGGCGCGCCCCTTGTGACTGACAACGGACAGCACATCATTGATGTCAAAGGTTTAAAAATCAATGACCCAGTGACTTTTGAAACGCAAGTGAGTCAGTGGCCAGGCGTCGTCACTGTGGGTGTATTTGCACATCAGAAGGCCCAGGTTTGTTTGCTGGGCACATCTGAGGGCGTTAAAACATTGAAGTTTTAAGTCACGTAAGTTTTTTATTGACGGGGTGATCCTGCCGATGAATCCATCCCTTGGTGTCGCAAAAGGGCATTCAGCGAAGGCTCTCTGCCTCTAAAGGCCACAAAAGACGCCAAAGCAGGGCGGCTTCCACCCGCTTCCAAAATGGCTTCTAAATAACGCCGGCCTGTGTCTGGGTTAGGGCTGCCATCTT
>JACCEB010958563.1_pt1 | contig 11418 bp, 10 predicted proteins | sample 7454761 | NCBI WGS metagenome assembly JACCEB01 (sample SAMN15323454, study PRJNA562643) | freshwater metagenome | isolation source: river surface water | place: USA:Blue River Watershed | collected 2017-08-18 | reverse complement strand
CTTGCAATAGCCAGCCAGTGATTCATCTACCGCGTTATCGATAATTTCCCAAAGGCAATGCATCAAACCACGACCATCGGTTGAACCAATGTACATTCCGGGACGCTTGCGGACCGCATCTAGCCCCTCAAGTACAGAGAGATCCTTTGCGGAGTAAGAGTTTTCTACGCTGCGATTATCTTTGTCAGCCACGATGCGCAAGGGTATCTATCACCCTCAAAACGGAGCGGATTACGCGCCGAGGAGGCTGAGAATATGTCGATAATTTCACAGAATTAGGCGAGAAAAGTAAAAAAGTAAGGTTTTAACCTGCGGGGAATAAGTAAGAGGTGGTTTGATGTTCCACTGTAAGCATCTGCACGAGGAAAGAAAGGTAGGCTCCAAATGACCGAGAACGTAGTACTCGACTCCACGCCCCTTAACGCCCTTGATCGCTGTGACCGTTGTGGCGCGCAGGCTTATGTTCGTGCAGTAATGGCAAATGGATTTGAACTACTTTTCTGTGGTCATCACGCCAAGAAGTACCAAGAGGGTCTTGCAAATGCTGCTACCCGAATCGATGATGAAACCTCTCGCCTCAGCGAAGGATCAACGGCGCAATAACCTTTGAGACCACACTTGGTCTATTTGTTAATGCTTCCTCTCGATCTGCAACCCCACTCAATTTAACCAAGCTGTTTACCGCAAAATAACGAAGTGGCTCTGGCTCCCAATTACGAATCTTTCGATTCACAAAATGCAATTTAGTTAAATCATTTGTATTTCCAACAACAAGATTGCCCATAATCTTTGCTGCGAGATAACTCATGGTTACGCCATCACCAGCATAACCACCAAGCCGGCCAAAGCCAGTGCTTGCATCAAATTGAATGTAAGGCTCCCAATCACGGGTAATTGCTACCGCCCCGCCCCAGGCATGGGTAAAAGAAACATCCTTCAACTGCGGAAACCATCTTTTCGCTAATTGACGAATGTTTTCATGTACCGAACTTGTGTACTCCTTACCTTCCCGTAATTGCGATTTAAAGGGGTATGTTGCACCTCTGCCGCCTATTGCTAATCGATTATCAGAGGTGCGTTGAGCGTAATTGATTAAGTGTGAACCCTCTGCAAAGGTAAATCGCTCTTTAACGCCCACTTCATCCCAGAACCCTTGCGGCAAAGGCTCAGTAGCAACCATTTGAGAATAAAGGGGAATGAAGGCACGGCCCGCAGTTCCATAAACTTCAGTGGCCTGAATAATCACATTGGCTCTAACACTTTGGCTATTCACCAAAACTCCATTAGGAATCGGGGTTGCAAAAGAGTTATCAGATAGCTCTACACCTCTGAGCTTTAGGTACTCATAAAGACCCTGTAACAACCCCATGGGATTGACAGTTGCGCACTCAGGATTGAACAACCCTCCGCGGGCATCGCTAACCCTAATTAACTTAGATAACTCCTCCGCACTTTTCCAAATATGAAACTCATCTGCAGAGTGCCGCAACCGTCTTTCTTGCGCTGCATTTCTGGCAAACATTAAGGTGCCAGATTTCGTGAAATGAGATTTTGACGCGAAGCGCTGGGAAAACTCACCAATCTCATTAATGGAGGAAATCAGAGCTGCAAAAAGTGCAGCGGTCCGTTCTAAACCGTAACGCTTGACTAATGTAGATCTAGAAACCGGATAGTCAGAAGAAGCCCAGCCGCCATTTCTGCCGCTGGCTCCAAATCCAAAAACATTAGCTTCAAATACCGCAATTTTTAAATTTGGATTTAGATTGATTAGATGAAATGCGGACCAAAGCCCAGAGAATCCTCCACCGATGATTGCAACATCGTAAAAATCCCTATGCGGTCCCGTAGATTCAAAACGCTCTGCGGTGTCTGCCCAGAGCGAGTTATTCGGCTTGGAATCCAGCTTCGCGGTGGGAACCATCGCACCATGGCTTGTCTTTAGAGTGGCCACAACGGCAAAGCGAGAAGTTCTCCTTGGTTTCAATGACATTGCCATCGGCATCAACGAAATCCGCAGTTCCAGTTACTCGAATTGATCCATTTGGCTTTACATAAATCTTTACTCGATCTGACATTGCCAACTCCTAATCTAGGTAATCGCGAAGTACTTGTGAACGTGATGGGTGACGAAGCTTTGACATCGTCTTTGATTCAATCTGACGGATACGCTCACGGGTTACTCCGTAAACCTTGCCGATCTCATCAAGGGTCTTTGGCTGTCCATCGGTTAGACCAAAGCGCATCGCTACTACCCCAGCCTCGCGCTCTGACAAGGTATCTAGAACTGAATGGAGCTGTTCCTGTAGCAAGGTGAAGGAGACAGCATCAGCTGGAACGATTGCCTCTGAATCCTCAATCAAATCACCGAACTCTGAATCTCCCTCCTCACCAAGTGGGGTGTGAAGCGAGATTGGCTCACGGCCATACTTTTGAACTTCAACGACCTTTTCTGGGGTCATATCAAGTTCTTTTGCTAACTCTTCTGGGGTCGGTTCGCGACCTAAATCCTGCAACATCTGACGTTGTACACGTGCCAATTTGTTGATGACCTCAACCATGTGCACAGGAATACGGATGGTACGAGCCTGATCTGCCATCGCACGGGTAATAGCTTGGCGAATCCACCAGGTCGCATATGTAGAGAACTTGTAACCCTTTGTGTAATCAAACTTTTCTACCGCACGGATTAGACCAAGGTTTCCTTCCTGGATTAGATCCAAGAACAACATACCGCGGCCGGTATAGCGCTTTGCCAGAGAAACAACCAAACGCAAGTTAGCCTCTAGTAGATGGTTCTTTGCACGTTTTCCATCTTCGGCAATCCACTCCAACTCTCGCTTTAAAGAGCGATCTAGTTTTTCACCTGAGTTCAAGCGCTCTTCGGCAAACAATCCCGCTTCGATTCGCATTGCCAGCTCAACCTCAAGTTCTGCATTTAGAAGTGCAACGCGACCGATCTGCTTCAAGTAATCCTTAACCGGGTCAGCGGTTGCACCAGCGGTAAGAACTGTTTGCGGCGGCGCATCATCCTCTTCGGAATCCTTAAGGGTGAACTCGCCCTCTTCCTGCTTTGCCTCTTCATTTAAATTAACAACACGAACATCTGATTGCGGCTCTGTAGCTTCTTCCCCGGTATCAGCAACAAGTTTTTCTAGATCCTCTAATTCAACCTCTTCAAGTTCAACATCTTCGCCATCAATCTTCTCTACAAGTTTTTTGCCTGATGGTTTTGTTGTAGCGGATGTGGCCGGAGTTGTTACAGATTGTGCTGTCTCGCCAGATGCAGCAGCCTTCATCGCCTCTAGCTCTGCTTTGGTTGGGAATCTACGTGGACCTTTTTTCTCAACTGGAGCCGCCGCTTTTGCTTCCTTTGCGGCCTTCATCGCCTCTAGCTCTGCTTTGGTTGGGAATCTACGTGGACCTTTTTTCTCAACAGTTTTCCCAACTGACGATGCTTTCTTCACGGTTTTTTTGGCTGGTGCTGCTTTAGCAACTTTCTTAGGTGCGGATTTCTTCGCACTTGTTGCAACGCTCTTCTTCTTTGGAGCGTTTTTGGGCGCACGAGATACAGCCACGAAATAGTCCTTTGTTAGTTTCTGACGAATTGTCAGAGTTACTTGCCAGCCATTTGGGGAGTTTGGCTATGGCTATATTATAAATTGTCCACAGGCTGAAATGCACATTTAGGGAGTTATTGACCGCTGGCGTGGGCCTGTTTTCCGGTTAGATGGGGGTTCTGGAACTTAACTTTTGGGTCTAAACGAGTTAGAGACGACCCGCCTCATGAACCCGGCGCAAAAACTCCCTCGTCTGAGGCAACTTTGGTTCCTCCAAGATTTGGCTAGGCCTGCCCCACTCCAGAATTCGGCCATTTTGAATGTAGCAGACCTCATCAGCCACCTGTTTTGCAAAACCCATTTCATGGGTAGCCAAAACCATGGTCATGCCTTCATCTTTCAACTCTTTTACAGTGCTCAGGACCTCGTTTACCAAAACTGGATCAAGGGCACTGGTTACCTCATCCAAAAGAAGTAACCTGGGATGTCTTGCTAAAGATCTAATGATGGCAACCCGCTGTTGTTGTCCCCCGCTTAATCGGTCGGGATACTGATTGGCTTTCTCTTGCAGCCCAAAACGTCGCAGCAACTCCTGAGCCTCAGTGATTGCCTGCTCCTTGCTTACACCTTGCACTCTGGTGGGAGCCAAAATTATGTTTTCCAAAACCGTCATGTGAGGAAAGAGGTTAAAAGATTGAAAAACCATTCCCAGCTTTTTACGTACCTCATCGGGATTGGCATCTGCAGCTGAAATATCAACACCATCCAGCAAAATCTGGCCATCATCAATCTGCTCGAGAAGATTTATGCAACGCAGCAGAGTTGATTTTCCGCTACCTGAGGCGCCAATAAAGACCGTAGCGGTGTGCTCTGGAACGCTCAGAGTGATGTCTTCAAGAACTACCTCATCACCAAAACTCTTTCTAACTTTTTCGAGGCGCAGGACGGGGGTACTCATGCCTGCCCCTGCGCATTTTGTTTTTCCAACGAGTTCCTAAGCATTCGATCGGTGAACCTAGTTAAAGGGATAGTTATCAGCAAGAAGACAATCGCTGCCATTACATACGGGGTGTAGTTAAAGCTCTTTGAGGTCTGAATTTGAGCTGCTCGTACCGCATCGGTAACGCCAAGAATCGAAATCAGGCCGGTATCTTTAATCAACGCCACTAGATCATTAAGCAGAGGTGGAGTTACTCTCCTCAAAGCTTGTGGCAAAACTACGTGACGCAGAGTTTGCAGGTTGCTTAATCCCAGAGATCTCGCCGCTGCTCTTTGGCTGGGATGAACCGTCAAAATTCCAGAACGTATTACCTCGGCAACATAAGCCGAGTAAGTAATGATTACTGCGATAGTTCCTAGAACCAACACATTGTTGGTTAAGCCCTTGATTTGTAGGGCCGGAATTCCAAAGCCCACTAACAAGATAACTAGCAACATCGGAATACCACGGAAAACATCAACGTAAACCGTGGCCAATAATCTAAATGGAGTCAAAGCAGGCGAACGAGAGGTACGCAAAAGCGCAATAGCTAAGCCGATTAAGGCCACAGAGGTTCCCGCAATAACAGTGAGCATTGCATTTGTGCTAAAACCCATAATTATCTTGGGCAGTACCTCAACACCATAGGCCCACTTAAAGAATGTATCCCGCAGACTCTCCCAACCTGGAGAGGTAACTACGATTAAAGCCAAGCTGCCTAAAACCAGAAAACTTGAGAGGGCAGCAATCAACGCATTTCTTTTGTTTTTCTCTTTTCGTGCCGCTCTTCTGGACAGCTCTAAATCACTGGGCTGCCAAGGTCCACCAAAATCATAAGGCGTGGCCCCAGATTCGGAGCCACGCCCTGATTTGTCTTTCATCTTCTAGAGAGCTTGATTAACTTTTATTAACCAAGAACCGGCGCACCAGCTGAAGCAGCTAACCACTGATCAACGATGGCCTGAAGTGTTCCGTTGTCACGGATGGTATCAACAGCTTGTGAAACACAGGAGGTAATTGGGTTGTCCTTAGAAAGGAGCAAACCAAATCCTTGATCACCAGCATCGCTGCCATCAATCTGGCCAACGATGATGCCATTTGGCACCTCTACTGCTGATAGATAGAAGGCGGTTGGTAGATCCACTACCAAGCCATCAATCTGCTTGTTCTTTAGTGCGGTAACACCTGCAGCATTGTCATTAAACACTGAGGCCTTTAGACCTAGTTGAGTTTCAATCACATCTAGAGATGTTGTTGAAACAGCTGCACCCAGTTTGGCTCCAGCATCCTTAACTCCCTGCAGAGTTGTTACTCCCTCTAGCTTGCTGCCCTTGAAGGAGACAATCGCCTGATTTGATTTGTAGTACGCGCTGGAGAAATCAACGACCTGCTTGCGCTCGTCGGTGATTGAGTATTGCTGGAGATTGAAATCAAAGTTCTTTGGACCAGGTGTAATTGCCGCATCAAATGTTGTGCGCACCCACTTCACCGCAGAGTTTTCATAACCTAGTTGCTTTGCAACCGCGTACGCGACCGCAGCTTCGAAGCCTTCACCTGACTCTGGAGCATCATCAATTACCCATGGATAATAAGCAGGCTCACCAGTAGCAATTGTTAGAACACCTGATTCAACAGTTGCTAGTGATTCTGGCGAACAGGTTGTTGATTCGCTGCTCGCGGAGTTGTCTTCAGATGAAGAGCATGCAGTTAGTACCAAAGCTGCAATTAGAAGTGGAATTACCTTAAAAAGTTTTTTCATTTCTAGCCTTTCGCAATAAATAGCTTAAGGCCTGACAATTGTTGGCAGACCCGCGCTTGTCGATGCACCTTGCAATCGACCAGGTCCTCACCCGGAGCACCCCACCGCGGTGGAGGGTTGCCGTCCAGTTAGCCGGGGCTTGTTGCTGGAACTCGTGACCTAGGGCGGACTTTAGGAAATGAAATCTAAAAAGTCCACTTATGGGCGGTTAGACCGTGGGCCTCTGCGACCGCCTGGTAGTAAACCTTTCCATCATGGACATTTAGACCCTTAGCCAACGCCGGATCTGAGGCCAGGGCTGCCTGCCAACCCTTGTTTGCTAGCGCCAAGGCGTAAGGCAAAGTGGCGTTCGAGAGTGCATAAGTTGATGTGAATGGAACCGCACCCGGCATATTGGCCACGCAATAGAAAAGCGTTTCATGCACTTTGAAGGTGGGATCTGCATGGGTTGTGGGCTTGGAGTCTTCAAAACAGCCACCCTGATCAATTGCGATATCGACCAGAACTGCTCCAGGTTTCATTTTCTTTACCAGTTCATTGGTAATCAACTTGGGCGCCTTTGCGCCATGCACCAAGACAGCGCCTATTACTAAATCTGCCGCCATCGCCTGTTCTTCAATCTCATGGGTATTAGATATCAAAGTCTTTACTGTGCCATTGAAGTTTTGATCAATCTCTCCAAGTCGCTTTTGATTGATATCAACCACGGTGACATCTGCTCGCATGCCATGAGCGATTGTTGCCGCAGCTAGACCTGCAATTCCGCCACCTAAAACCAAAACCTTGCCAGGGCGCACACCAGGTACTCCACCTAACAAAACCCCACGGCCGCCGGCGCTCTTTTGTAGAGCTGCTGCTCCGACCTGAGCCGCCATGCGTCCAGCCACCTCACTCATTGGAGCAAGCAATGGAAGTGCGCCATTAACCTCCACAGTTTCGTAGGCGATTGCTGTTGTACCGCTGGCGATAAGTGCATCGGTGCACTCTTTAGATGCAGCTAGATGTAGATATGTGAAAAGCACCTGACCAGGACGCATTCTGGAGTACTCCGCAGCTATTGGTTCCTTTACCTTCAAAACTAATTCAGCTTTGTCCCAAACCTCATCGGCAGATGAAAGTATTTGCGCACCGACTTTTTCATAATCAGCATCAGAGATAGCGCTCCCCGCACCGGCATTGGTCTCAATAACAACGTTGTGGCCATTTTTAACAAACTCCCGCACTCCAGAAGGGGTTATGGCTACTCGGTACTCATTATTTTTTATCTCTTTAGGGACACCGATGATCATGGATTTATGCTACCTGAGAAGATAGCGTCACAAATCCGTGGGTGTAGCTCCTGTCTCATCACTGCAAATGTCCCGGTGGGCCACCCTGAGGAAAAGACTTGGCGCAACAATCCCGTCATCGCATAATCAGGATCATCTTTAACTGCTCTATCCAATGCTTGATGTGCCAGGGCGCTGTCGCCTCTTTCGTATGCAACCGCTGCCAACAAATTTGCAACTGGTGCAATAAAGCCCTTAGGCGCGCAACGCAATAACCAGCGCCAAGCATTGAAATAGAGTTCCAGTCTTTCGGCTGTGACACTGCCCAGAGCGAAATCTCTAACCTGTAAATCCTTTAATCTAGTTAAAACCAAAGCGACCAAGCGCTTATCTCTAACCAATCCATCAGCTGCGAAATCGGCAATGAAATCTATTACCGCCTCCGCTCCTTGACGTTGGAATGGGGCTGGATCTTTCTCATAATCAATTTCACAAACCTTGCTTAATTCCGCGAGTAGCAAGGAATCTTCGGGTAGCGGAGAGGTAAGTATTGTCATAGCTTAAGCATGGGCTTCAAGTGCGATAGCAAAACTAAAACTTCACAAGTTGTTGAAAACTAAGGCCTGTATGCAACTCCAGCCGGCCTGACCAAGATCTGCCTTTGTACTCTTTGAGTGATTGCCCCGTTTATTGGAGCACCTAAAGCTCCGGCTCGCCAAAAACCATTCCACCTGGTGGTTAGTACAACATTTTTTTCTCCTGAACTCCTATATGTATTTTCAATCAGGGCGAGTGGGTATGGCGCGCCTGGAAGTTTTGTAGTCAATCTATTTCCATCACCAAACTCCCACTCAAAAACCGGAGTGAGATGAATGGAAATTGGAACCCCCAGAACAACAATCACAGTGGTGAATATCTGCGGGGTGTTGGTCATAAAGTTAACTGGCTGCTGCACCAAAGCGTCACCTAAAGGTTGGGTGATGATGCCTCCCCTTGGCAGCAAACTCTTAACCTGATCTGAAATTTGCGAACCGGAGATGCTTTTCACCCGCGGTCGCGCAGTAAAGGTTGGTCTGGGTCGCGGCTTTGAGGTTGCAATAGGTTTGGGTAACCAGGGAATCCAAGGTTTCTTTAACCGCGGAGTAGAAACGGCTCGTGGCTTTCTTGTACTACTGCTTCCCGGTTTACCTTTTTGTACTGTGATAACCACCTGATTGTTATCTTGATCCGCAGTGACATCAATGCAGGTATCCCCTTCGCACTGAGCAACCGCAGCATTTGGAGCAATGAACACCAGCACCAGCGCTATGGCGAGATTTCGCATAGCTGATGATTTACATTTCGGAGAGAGTCCTCGAGGTAGAAATTACTTTGGTGGATAACTTAAGTTGTGTATTGCTGATGCAAACGCCTTAGAGACTCCTTGACCACGGCACCCTCGCTGGTGCGCCATAGGGGCGGCATAGAGTTCAAAAGTATTGCTCCATACCGCTTGTTCACGATGCGAGAGTCCAAAATCGCAACCACTCCTCGATCTTCAACAGATCGAATCAACCGTCCCGCGCCTTGCGCCAAGAGCAAAGCGGCGCGAGGCAATGAAACCTGCATAAAGCCAGAACCTCCGGCGGCATCGGCCTCTGCTGCTCGGGCAGACATAACCGGATCATCTGGCCGAGGGAATGGGATGCGATCAATGGCTACCAATGTGCATGAAGCTCCTGGTACATCAACGCCTTGCCAAAGACTCATAGTTCCAATCAAAACTGAGGTTGGGTCATTAGCGAATTTTTCAACTAAGGCACCAACGCTATCTCCTCGTTTTTGAGTAATGATTGAGATTGGCAACTCGGCCAACACTCGACGCAAATGTTCATCGGCCATTTCAACCCCACGCCAAGATGAAAATAACGCCAAGGTTCTGCCACCTGCAGCATCAATTAACTCTCCCAGCTCAACTAAAGCCTCTTTGGAGGGACCATCACGCCCTGGTTCCGGAAGTTGTTTTGGCAGATAAAGCATTCCTTGATTAGCAAAATCAAATGGTGAGCCAACATCAAGCATCTGAACATTAGAGGGGTCAAGGCTCCAATCTTCATCCTTCTCCTCCGCATCATCTTGAACCGTGCCAAATATCCCAAGGCTCTTGGCGATTGGATCAAAACTTTTTCCTACTGTAAGGGTTGCGCTAGTTGCTATGACTGGTGTCTGAGTAAAAAGGTTTTCGCGCAAGACATGGGAGACCGCAAGAGGCGCCAAGTAAAGCGTTGAGAAGGTTGGCTCATACCAAAGCACCTGCCCATTTCCCGCCTTCATTAATTTTTGCGCAGTAGTTTTGATTTCATTGACCGCACCCTTGACCCGGGCTCTATCTGCCAAGGTATCTGGATCAACAATTTCACTATCGGCGTTGATTGCTGCCATAACCGCCTCGCATGCCTCTTTGACTTTGCGCACCGGTGCAGCAAGTGCATTTGGCAGCTCGCTCAGTTTTCTCTCTACATCTGAAGCGGAGCGATAATCCAGCCCGTACTCCTCCATCGCGTCGGCAAAACCATCTGCCGCTTTCACAAAGCCATCCGCTAACTTTCCGGGCATGTGGCGGCGAACCATATTTGCAGCGCGAGAAACGCGACCGGCGGTCAACTCCTCAGTCACCGCTTGGGTTGTGCGATCCATAAACTCGTGAGCCTCATCAAGGATTACCGCATCACGCTCTGGAAGTATGGGGTGAGAATCAACAATCTCAATCGCTAACAAGGTGTGGTTGGTGACCACGATATCTGCGGTTTGCGCCTTTGCCTTTGCATTAACCGCAAAACATTCACTGCCAAAACGACACTCATCAGCGCCAACGCACTCTCTGCCTGATGTTGAGTTTGCTAACCAGACTCTGCGATCAACATCGGGTGCATCATCACGATCCCCTGATATGCCTGGTTTTTGCGCCCACTCTCTTAATCTTCGAGAGTCTTTCTCTAAACCAGAGAACTCCACCAATACTTCACTATCTGCGGTGCCATCATCGGCGTTCATTTTTTGTAAACAGAGATAGTTTCCAACACCTTTGTAGACTGCAAATGAGATTGGTCGGCCTAGCTCTTTTTCTAGCGCCTCTTTAACCCGTGGTAAATCTCGTTCTACCAATTGGCGTTGTAGTGCCAAGGTGGCGGTAGCTACCAAAACTCTTTTGCCATGGACTAAAGCTGGAACCAGGTAGGCCAATGATTTTCCGGTACCGGTACCGGCCTGCACCAATAGATGATGACGATCAGACAGGGCGTTTGCTACCGCTTCAGCCATCTCAATCTGGCCGGTGCGAGGTGCCCCATTAATAGAAAGGACCGCAGCGCTTAAAGCGCTACGGACCTTTTCTATACTCACTTTTATTTGCTCAATGCTCTTACCTTAACTTCTAAAGAAGTTTAGTTAAGAGGTTATTCACTTTTTAGCTGCAACCAGAGGTGGAGCCGCAACCTTCGCATACGTAGCATGCACCTGATGCACGCATCTTTACGCCGCAGGTTACGCAAAGTGGAGCATCTGATTTAATGCCCGCAATCTTCTCTAGAAGTTCAGTTGAAGATCCAATCTGTGTAGGAGCAGCTTCAATCTTTACCTCTACCGGCTTTGCAGCTGGCTTTGTCTCTACCTTGTTTTCGACTACAGGAGCTGCAACCTCTTGCACCTGTGCATATTCACCGGTCTCAAGTGCTTGCGCGCGCTCTGCTGCGGTATAGATACCGTAAGCAGCACGCTCTTCGTAAGGCAGATAATCAAGGGCAAGGCGACGGAAGATGTAATCCATCATTGTCTGTGCCATGCGAATATCTTGATCATCTGTCATGCCAGCTGGCT
>JACCEB010739905.1_pt1 | contig 11419 bp, 14 predicted proteins | sample 7454761 | NCBI WGS metagenome assembly JACCEB01 (sample SAMN15323454, study PRJNA562643) | freshwater metagenome | isolation source: river surface water | place: USA:Blue River Watershed | collected 2017-08-18 | reverse complement strand
CCGAACTTGAAGAAATGGAAGGGTAATAAACAAAGACAAAAAAACAAAAACTATGGGATTCTTAAAAGAACTTTTTAACGACAATAATACAATCAATGAAAAATCAGTTGTTGGTTTTGCATCATTTGTATGTATGGTAATTGCTTTAGTGGTTGACTTGGTAACAGGTTGGTTGGGTAAAGAATTACTAATTAACGAATTTATATTCGACGGTTTCTTAGTAATAACGTTAGGTGCATTTGGTATTGCGTCAGTTGATAAATATATCAATAACAAACACAACAAAAAAGAAGAAACTGAAGAATCAGAGGGATAATAAGATTGACAAAAAAACTAATTAAATAATGGTAAAATTAATTGACAAAATAACAGAAAATCTTTTCTCAGCATTTTTAATGTCTGCGTTAGCATTTGTCATATCGGCATTCTGTGTACAAATGTTTTTTGTGTGTTTACAATTTTCAGGTAATGAAGAATACCAAAGAAGATTAATCAACAAACTTGAAGTTAAGTTTGATGGTAGATTTAAGAATAATCCAGAAAACATTATGTACGAAGGACCAATAGCTAAGAAATAAAAAATATAATGAAAAAAATAATTTTATTTTTGGGTGTCATACTTTTTAGTGTAAACTCATTTGGACAAACAATTGGAAAAACAAAAACTGAAGAATTTAAAGCTGAATTTGAAAAGAAAAAAGACATTTCAGCTTTTATGGATTATGACGGACCTCAAATACCCATACAAATTCTAAAAGCAGGTATCTCTGATGAGGTATATGAAATGTATCCTGAATTAAAAGAAAAAAGAGTTGGTTTAGGTGTTGCAAATATATCTATGGAATATTTGGAAAATCTTAATCGATTCATTTTTACAGAGGATAAAACTGAAATCAAGAATAGAATGGTTAAACAATTCCAAGCGTCCCAAGCCGGTATATCTGAAGATAAATTAGATGGTCGAGGTAAAATTAGGTTAGCCAAATATTTTGTCACAGTTGAGTGTTATGACTATTCAATATCTGAAGACGAGACAATTAACTTAAAAGATGGTATTAAAGATAATATGGTCACCCGAATTGGTTTACAGGTTAGATTTACCGATGCAGAAACGGGTGCTATGTTTGGGGCTTCAGGTTTAGGTGAGGCTAAAACAAGTCGTGAGTTAACATTATTATCAGACGCAACTATAGACCCAATTAAATTTAATCAATCAACAATTTCAATTGCAACAAAAAAAGCACTTGACATTGCTTGTGCTAATATTTTAGACAGAATGATTAAAAAGGGGATTTTTACAAAATAAATCGTTTAACATAGTATGATTAATAAAAAAGGAGGCCTAAAGACCTCCTTTTTTGATATTTATAAGATATAAAATTTATTGCTATGAAAAAATTATTATTAGTATTGACACTTATTCCAATACTATCTTTTTCACAAGTTAGTAATTGGAGAAGTAACCCAACAACACCACAAAGAAGTACACCATCCGTACAACAATCAATTCCACAAAGAAACGATGTTAGTAATTGGAGAAGTCAACCACCATCAAGAGGGTATGATAGACCTATAAGAACAAGACCAGGTTCTAATATCATTGTAAGAGACCCGTGGTTTGGTGGATTAGGATGGGGATGGAATAGATGGGATATGTGGGGAGCTCCTGGCTTTGGTTGGAACTTTTGGCAACCGTCTTGGTATTGGAATGATTGGGGATATAGACAACCACAAAGAATTTATGTTTACGAAGATGGTAAGAGAGATACAATTAGAGGTAAAAAGCCGGTAATTAGTTTTGGTATTCAGAGAACAACCGATAAACAATTGGGTGGGTTCTTTACCATCGGTAATAAGGGATATTTTATAATGGAATATAATTCAAGTGTAGAGAGAGATAATTCAACATTCTTTCCATATGGTAATATAACCCAAGTAGACTTTCCAATGGTCAGTGATTTAGTTCAAAGAAATAGTTTCTATATCGGAGCAGGTAAAAGAATAAAGAGAACCGGTGTTCACTTTATGATTGGTACTGTTTCCGAAGATGTAAAATGGAGAGGTAGAGATGATTTGGGATATATTACTTTTCCAAAGTATTTGGATAGATTCACCACGATAAAAGTGGGAGCATTACACGATTTCAAAAACTTAACAATAAAGTTTGATTACGACCCTGTAATCAATAATAAAACCTTTGGATTAGGTGTAAATTTTTAAAATATGATTGATTTTGATTATAAGATTTACAAAATGTATGATGTTTTAAGTAAGGAAGAATATGATAAAGTTTCTGAATTAGTTAATAATTTTAATATTGATTTAAAAAATGTAACTTCTCCATTAGGTTTTTTGCAATGGTCCAATAAAATACAAAACGCATTTAAATTAAAACATCCTGACAGATATAATAGGATGGTTAATAATAATAGTTACAACTACAAAGATTATCAATGTTTAGCCGAACTTAATAAAGAAATAGGAGTAGATGAACACGATTATTTTAATTTTTTAATGACATATAGGACGGAGGATTTGATGAATAGTAGAATCGTAAAATTATACAACACTGCTTTTAGAAATATTTTAAAAGATGTATTCAAAAAGGAAGTCATATATGACAAAGTGCTTTTTGGACATTTTAATATCTACCCGAAAAATTCATTTATTGTAAATCATACCGATGGACCAATGGCCGATGATAGATATTTCACTTCTTTATTTTTTTTGAATAGTGGAAGAAAATATGAAGACGGTTCATTATTAAAAATATACACTAAAAATGGGGTTGTTGATGTGATACCTGATTTTAACGATATTGTACTATTAGACCATATGAATTATAACTGCCGTCACGAAGTGACAGAAAATTTAATTGATGGTGTTAGATATTCTCTTTACACACCGTTTAAATTAGATGATTACAATAATAAATTAAAACAAGACATTTAATTTTTTGAAAAATATAATAAAACCATTTTTAATATTATTTTTTATTTTCATTTCAAACGAGGTGATTGGTCAAACATATACTCAAACATTTATTGATAAGTGTACGGGTGAAAAGAAAATTGCAACGACTACTATGATAAATGGATACGCGACAGTATCTTTTTATAATCAAGTAAGGACATTTACACCATTGGAAGTTCAAACAGGTGTTGTACAAACTTGGTTAATCACAACAAAAGCAACATACGAGTCACTTACTTGTCCTGTAATTAATAATCCGGTGGTTCAACAAGCGGTTGCGAATGCGGCAACACAAGCGGCGGCGTCGGCTGCTAGTTCAGCCGCAGCATCTGCCGCAAGTTCTGCTGCTTCATCATCCGCCAGCTCAGCTGCAAGTAGTAGTGCAAGTTCAGCCGCAGCAAGTTCAGCGGCGTCAACACCTCCACCGGCAAGTAGTGGTTCAACACCTCCACCGGCAAGTGGGGGAAGTTCATCTTCATCAAGTAGTGGTTCATCTTCATCTTCTGGAAGTAAAACAGAAACAAAGACTGAAACTAAATCCGAAACTAAATCGGAAAGTAAGAGCGAATCAAAATCCGAAAGTAAGAGTGAGGAGAAAAAAGAAGAAACCAAATCGGAATCTAAAGAAGAAAAGAAAGAAGAGTCTAAATCTGAAGAAAAGAAAGAAGAGAAGAAGGAAGAAAAAAAAGAGGAAAAGAAAAAAGAAAAAGCAGCATCAACAAATCCGATGTTGTTATCTTCGGATTTATCAACAATAGAATCTCCTGACGGTAGATGGTTACAATCTGCAACGATTGGTGTATCTAAATCTTCGTTGATGGGAGATAAGAGTTATTCCGCAAACGCGGTTATTATGAGTGATTTAAAAACATTTATAGTAAGTGCCGGATTTACTAAAATGGATTTTTCGAATGGTAAATTAAATGCCATTCATTCATATTCATCGGCATTCGCCTACTTGAATGGTAACTATATGAACCTATTAGGATATACCTACATAAAACCAACATTAAAAAAGGGTGTATTTGGTTACAATGTCGGTCTAATTAACCTATTACTTAATAATAGTGAAAAAGGAGGATATGACCATAATATGTCAACATCTGTAGTTGCCTTTTGGACTAAACCATATCAGTACAGTAAAAAATTAACTATCTCACCACAGATATTCACAATGTTTGCACCAATATCGTATAACAGCGAAGCTAAGACCACAACAGTTAACAGACATATGGGATTCTTATTAGGGTCTTCGTTTGATTATAAAATAAGTAAACGATTTGGGCTTAGTTTGAATTATAAATTAAGTGGTAATACCGCACCTGGTTCTCCATTCTTGAGTAATATTTTGATTGGTAGTAGAATGATACTATAAATAAAAAATCCCCAATGTAGAAACATCGGGGATTGATTGACAAAAAAACTAAACGTATCTCTTAACGATACATTTAAAATTTATACTATTAATTTTACAAAGTCAAGTTTTTATGTAATTTAATTATTTCTGAACAAGTTTCATAATCTTCGTTTTGTTCGAAAAAGGGCATCACATCTCTGATTAAAGATTTTGCATCTTTTTTAGAAAACGTAAAATCAGTATCCCATTCCAATCCTCTAATTTTTGCTGTTACCATAAGAGTAAGGCTGAATTTATCTGTGGATGTTAGTTCTTTAAAAAGATTCAAAATTGACCTATAAATGGTTTCCTTGTTTTTACCATAGAAGTCGGTAAAGTCTTTGTAGGTCCCATCAAGATTTAATACGAAATCAGGTTCTTTTCTTTTTTTCTTTGTTCCGGTGCTTTGGGTTGGTTTAGACATAAAAATTGTGTGTTTGGTTGAGTATGTAACAAAATAAGTAAAAATTTGTTACGTGACAAAATTTTTCGCCTATTTGTTGAAAACTTTGTGTTCAAGGACAGTTATCCTGTTTTTTAGATATGACACTTCATTCCTGTAATGTTCAACAATGAAAAATATTGTTATTAACATCCCCAAGTTTATGAGAAAAAGGACTGTGTCTTTTGTTTTTTGTTTCATATAATGATGGTTTTTGTTAAATTTAAATGATGGGGATGGTTAAACCCCATCCCCTCATAAATTTACTGTACCTCAACAGCTTTCGCTGTTGTATCAGTCGTGACTGCGGTTGAATCTGTAGCTACTGCGGCAGAATCAACTTGAACTGCAGTTGAGTCAGTTGTTTCATTTGTGGTTGACCCTGAACCACAGGCAGATAATGTCAATGCGACAATAACTGCGAGTAATAAAGTATATTTTTTCATACTAAAGTAAATATACATAAAAATTTTGGATATTCAAAATAAGCAATAAAAAACCCCAACAAGGATGTCGGGGTTTTAAGGTCTTTCAGTGGATTCAACTCCACTTACTTTTGAAAAAAACGAAAGGTAATCGACAAAGAGAACCTCTGAGAATATAAATATATATGATATATTAAAAAAGTCAACTATTTACAAAATTTTTTTTGACAAAATTAAAGTTTCGTCCTTAAATTTTATCGATGTAGTTGAATTTTCTTTAATATTACCTTTTAATATCTCCTCACTTAAAAAATCTTCACATAAATTTTGTATGATTCTCTTGATAGGTCTAGCACCATATTCTTCTTCCGAATTCAATTCAAATATTCTATTGACAACTGTCTTGTCAAAGGAAATTTTGTAATTTTTCTCCGATAACCTATTGACTAGTTTGTTCAATTCAATGTCAATAATAACTTTTATCGTATCAGAATCCAATGGATTGAACATAATGATGTCATCAATCCTATTTAGGAATTCAGGGTTAAATTGTTGCTTTAACGATTTTTGAATTATCGATTTTTTTACTTCTGATTTTTGATTTTCCTTGCTTGAGGTTGAGAATCCCATACCATCACCAAACTCAGACACTTTTTTCGCGCCGACGTTTGATGTCATAATGATTAGAGTGTTTGTGAAATTAACCTTTCTACCAAATGAGTCAGTTAAATGACCCTCATCAAGAATTTGAAGTAGGATATTGAACACATCTTTGTGTGCTTTCTCAATCTCATCAAATAATATAACGGAAAATGGATTATTTTTTACTTTCTCTGTTAATTGACCACCTTCATCATAACCTACGTACCCTGGAGGCGAGCCAATTAATCTCGATACGTTGTGCTTTTCCATAAATTCACTCATATCGACACGAATTATTTTATTTGGGTCTCCGAATATCGTTTCTGCAAGAGATTTAGCTAAATAAGTTTTACCTACACCTGTTGAGCCGAGGAAAATAAAGGAACCAATCGGTTTATTATTGTCTTTAATACCGACTCTGTTTCTTCTAATTGATTTTGATATCGTTTTAATTGCATCATCTTGTCCAATCACTTTTGACGATAGGATATTCTCTAATGACAATAATTTTTCGGTTTCTTTCGAGTCTAATTTACTAATAGGGACACCTGTCATATCAGAAACCATATTATACACATCTTCAACACTTACAGGTGTTTTATTTTCTTTTTGACTGACAGCCCATTTGTCTTTTTCATCCTCCAATTTTTTGAAAATTTTTCTTTCTTCATCTCTAAGCTTAGCGGCTTTTTCATAATCTTGATTTTTTACAACCAAGATTTTTTTCTCCTTAACCTCATCAATTTTTTTCTTTAAATCCTCAATAATTTCAGGAATTTTCTTGGAAATCTTTTTATTCGAGCCAAGTTCGTCCATAATATCGATTGCCTTATCAGGAAATTGTCTATCTGTGATAAATCTCGATGATAACATTACAATTGTTTCAATTACATTGTCATCAAACGACACTTTGTGAAAATCCTCATAAGATGATTTTAAATTTTGTAATATTTCAATTGTTTCTGTTTGAGTTGGTTCTTTTAAGATGATTTTTTGAAATCTTCTCACGAGTGCACCATCTTTTTCAATGTGTTTTTTAAATTCATCAAAAGTTGTTGCTCCAATACATTGAATTTCACCTCTCGCTAAGGCCGGTTTTAAGATATTAGCGGCATCCATAGCTCCACTCGCATTTCCTGCACCAACCATCGTGTGTAATTCATCAATGAACACAATAACATTCGTATTTTCTTGTAATTCATTTAGAATCGCTTTAATTCTTTCTTCAAATTGACCTCTATACTTCGTACCCGCAACCAAAGATGTTAAATCTAATGAAACCAATCTTTTATCTAAAAGATTGCTCGGACAATTGCCTTTATAAATTTGTAGAGCCAATTTTTCAACCAATGCTGATTTACCAACCCCCGCGTCACCGACAATTACCACGTTGTTTTTCTTTTTCCTTGATAATATCTGTGAAATTCTTTTAACTTCAACGTCTCTACCCACGACTGGGTCTATTTTACCTTCTTCAGCTAAACGAATCAAGTCTCTTGAAAAATTATCAAGAATTGGTGTTGATGAATTTGGTCTTTTACTTTTTTGATTTGGTTTTGCACCGTCTTCGAAGAAATCTACCGCCATATGTGTTTAATTTATCTTTTTATCTTTTAACAAACATAACAATTTTTGATTAAAAAATCAAATTCGGGACAAAATGTCTAAAAAAATGTCTAACGAATGTCTAAATGTCAGTTTTAGACATTTGGTAAAAAAATTGATTGTAGTATAATAAAATTTAATATACTATGATAACATTATTTAAAGACCCATTTTTCCAAGGTTTCGAAAGTGTATTCGAAACATCAAAGTACCTAAAAAGTCCTGAAACTCGCGTTCGAAAAACTGAAACCGAATACGTAGTTTTAATGAGTGTTCCTGGCTTAACAAAGGAAGATTTAAAAATTTCTACAAAGGAAGGAATACTTAAAATTTCCTTCGAAAAAGAGGAGAGTGACGATAGTGTCTACTTTACAAGTAGTTTCGTCAAATCATACAATATCCCCGACGATGTAAAAGAGAAGGATATTGTGGGTAAAGTTGAGAATGGTATTCTCGAATTAACTCTACCGATAGATAAGAAAAAATCGATAGAACGTCAAATCTCCCTTAATTAAAATGAAACCCCGATTACTCGGGGTTTTTTATTTGATATTTATATAGTGATTGATTTATAATCTAAAATTTCGTATATTATAGTAATCAAATTAATATATTATGGCAATACTAAGTGAGAAAATCGAAGGAAAAGAGATTATGGTTGAAATCAACTCAAGTAATCTAAAGAAGGCGTCTTATAACACGGAAAGTAAACTTCTTACTGTTACATTTAATAATGGCTCTATTTATGAATATTATGAGTTCCCTTGGGACAAGTTCACAAAATTTAGAATGAGTGAATCCCAAGGTAAATTTCTTAACACAAACATAAACGGAAAATACAATTATAAAAAGGTAGTATGATGAATAAATCTTTGGTCGATGAGTTATTAGAAGATAGTGAGTTAGACCAAAAGATAGTTAAATCTTTTTATTCAAAAGATACATTGTCCTCAGATATATTTGAGGACACGGATGGTTCATATAAAATGCATAAAGGTATTAGAGATAAGTTATTAGAAATCTCTGATGCCTTTATTGATTTTATTGGGGTTGATTTTTTTATTGAGGATGTACATTTAACAGGTTCTCTGTCAAATTATAACTGGTCCGAATATTCTGATGTCGATTTACACATATTGACAAATTTCGAAGACTTTGACAATCAAAAAATAATTAAAGAGTTTTTTGACGCCAAGAAAAATAACTGGAATCAAAACCACGATATTAAAATTAAAGGTTACGATGTTGAGCTTTATGTTCAAGATAGTAATGAATCTCACCTATCATCAGGAGTTTATTCTTTGTTAAATGATAAATGGATAGTTGAACCAAAAGTCGGTAAACAACACATTGATGAGGACCTGATTCTTAAAAAGGGTGAGGAGTACGCTAAGATAATCGAAGACTTAGTGAAGAAATCTGAACAGGGTAAAGATGTGTCAAACGAGGTTGATGATGTTAAATCGAAGATTAAGCAATTTAGACAATCAGGTCTTGAAAGCGGTGGGGAATATTCCTATGAGAATCTAACATTCAAATTACTTCGCAGAAACGGATACATTCAAAAACTTTTAGATATCAAAAAAGGGATTACAAATAAGAAATTATCCGTGAGTGAATCGTAATCCATATATTTTTTGATATATCTATGTATTTATAGGATAAGAATAACTTCATTTAATAATATTAAAAAATGGGAGATTTAAAACCGCTCGGTAGTGAGAAATTAAACGGGGATGAAAAATTAAAAAGAATCCTTGAACTCACCTACTACAAAAATGGCTCTAATAATACACAAACAACCAAAGCTGATTATATTTCTGAATCAACAACAGGTATCTATGGTATTGTAAAAGAAAAAGACGGATACTACGTTAAGAAAGGACTCAATGAAAGTTCTTTGGATTATATCGGTGGTATGTTTATGAAAAATAAAAACAGATTTTCTTCATATGCAGAAGCTCTAAAGAGACTTTCTTTATTGAAGGGTCAGGAGGAGATATTGAATGAAGAAACAAAATATGTTTTGAAGGTCAACAAACCTGCTTCAAGTAATGAAGCCGCAGCTCCTGTACCGGCTCCTGCACCCGCACCCGCACCTGAAGCGGCACCAGCACCTGAAGCAGCTCCGATGGATGCAATGCCACCGATGGATACATCAGCACCTGAAATGCCAGCTGACGCGGCGGCGGAAATGCCGTTAGCATTACCACCATCTGATGATGCTGAAATGGGTGACGAATCGGGAGATGCTCCTGAATCAGGTGAAGACAAATTAAAGTCTGTTCAAAAGTTAACTGGAAAATTAGGTCAAAAATTAAGAGATATCCAAGATGATATGGAAAGTGATGATATCAAATATATTATCAATTCAGTATTATCTGCTGTTAATTTAGATAAACTAGATTTAGAAGACAAAGAAGAAATCTTAGGTAAATTCGAAGATGAAGAAGATTTCGCAGGAGAAGATGGTTTAGATGATGAAATGGGTGGTGAAATGGGCGATGAAGAAATACCTGCAGAAGAACCACAACCAGACGCTGAATTAGGTGAGGTTGACGGTATCGATGCTTTGGAGAATTTAGTTAATATGTCATTTGAAGAAGATGACGATATTGATTATACTATGGGTAGAAATGACGTTGACCAATTACCAAATCCTGAAAAAGAAATTGAAGTTGAATTGGAACCTGAAAAAACAAAAACAAGAAAAAACAAATATCACGTTGAGCCAGGTGGTGAGGAAGATTTATATTACAGACAAGCGTCTTTTGATTCCGATTTTGGTGACGATGACGATGAAGATTTGTTTGGTGATGGCGGTTATGGGGACACATTCCACTTTGATTTAAAAGAAGTTGGTGATTTAGAAGATATGTACTCAGATGAAATTGACGATATTAATAGTAAAATAAAAGACCCTGAATTTTATATGGATGATGAAGAATCATCAGTTGAGGGTGAAAAGTCAGGTGATTCAATGGCAAAAGAAATTGATATCAATGAATTAACCGACATTATCAACAATAGTGTAAAAGAAACATTAAGAAAACACTTTGAATAAGAATGTATCTATTATATATCAATGAACTCGGAAAAGACTATAAAGGTCAGCAACAATACGAATTTATATTCGGCGAGAATGTTGATGTATTAATGGATGAATGGTTTATAATTCCATCTTCAGGCAGAGCAATTCCACCTGAATTAGAATTTGTCGATTTAGTAGGGGTTTTAAAAAACTCAGATTTAAAATTAGATTTAGTTCAAAATTCAGATTATTTCGGAATGATTGATGCTGTAGATGGAATTATTGCTTTAGGGTGGGAACCTTTTGATATACACGCAGAAGAAAGACCTATTAGGGTTTCTTTTCATTTCGGTGAAACCATTGAAAGCGTAACAAAAAAATTAAGAGGAAAAGAACTTCAATTAATAAATGAAGAAATTAAATTAAATTTAGAATGAAACGTAACGAAATTGTTCAAAGATTAATCAAAGAAGGATTTAATCAAAATACCTTGGTTAATATGAGTGATAAACAAATATCAATGCTCTCCGAAAGAGTTTTAGGAGAGGCACCTAAACCTTCTATTACAGTTGGTCCTAAAAATATGGCAGCTGCTGTTGAATTAGCTAAACAAGGTGTAGATGTTAAAGTATCTGATAAAGAAGTTGTTGAGGGTAGTGGTGTTGGTCCTAAAGTAACTAAAGGACACAATGGTATTCCTGAGTTTATGGATTCAAAAAAATTGAAGAAGGAAAAAGAAGACCCAAAAAAGAAAGATAAAGAAGAACCAAAAAAGAAAAAAACTGAAAAAAAATCTTTAAATTTGAAAAAATTAGAAGATTTGGACAAAAAAGAAATCAAGGAATGGGTTGAAACTTTGATAGAAAATAATTATCATCCATTAACAACAAAAGATGAAATTATGG
>JACCEB010680274.1_pt1 | contig 11419 bp, 12 predicted proteins | sample 7454761 | NCBI WGS metagenome assembly JACCEB01 (sample SAMN15323454, study PRJNA562643) | freshwater metagenome | isolation source: river surface water | place: USA:Blue River Watershed | collected 2017-08-18 | reverse complement strand
GCGCGGCGCGCGCCGCCACCACGGCATCGGCCGCGATCTTGACACTGCCATCGGTGCCGTTCTTAAAACCCACGGGACAGGACAGGCCACTGGCCAATTGGCGGTGACTTTGGCTCTCGGTGGTGCGTGCGCCAATGGCCCCCCAGGTCACCAGATCGCTGATGAACTGTGGGCTGAGCAAGTCCAGGAACTCGGTGCCGACCGGCAACCCCAGTTCGAGCACGTCAAGCAACAACCTTCGGGCCATGGTCAGTCCCTCGTTCATGGCAAAGCTGCCGTCCAGATGGGGATCGTTGATGTAGCCTTTCCAACCGACCGTGGTGCGAGGCTTTTCAAAATACACCCGCATCACCACAAGCAGATCCTCTTGCAAGCGATCGGCCTGCGCTTGCAACAAGCGCGCATAGGCCATGGCTTGGTCATGATCGTGGATCGAACAAGGGCCCACCACCACCAGCAAGCGATCGTCCTGGCCGCGCAACATGGCCCCGATGTCGGCGCGCGCACGCGCCACCAGCGACAGGTGATGGGCTTGGGCGGGCAAGGACTCTTCGAGCAGGGCTGGGGTCAGCAAGGGCCTGACGGCGGCGATGCGAATGTCATCGGTGCGGGTGCTGTCGTGGGTGCGCATTTTGTGGAAAAGTTTTAAAATATCAACATCGAGCAAACCGTTACTGGGTCATGAAGCACCGCGATGAACCATTGATCAGCCCCGCCGAGTGGGAGGCTTTGACCAGCCCCGGCGGGCGGGGGCGGATCGATGTGTATTATCCCATCAGGGTCTGGTACCTGTTGGGCACTTGCGCCTTGTATGCGGTCGCCCTGATTCTTTCCAGTCACCGCATGGCCAGCTTGTTGGCTTCTGATCACTCGATGGTGGATCGGCTAGACGCCTACTTGTTCTTTCGTGGGTGGTTCGTCGTCTGCGCCACCGCCTTTGGGCTGTGGGCCTATGCCCGCGGTTGGCGCTTAAAGCCGGTGTTTTGGGGCCTGTTCTTCATGAGCCTGGCCAACCTCATGTCCGACCTCTTCATCGTCTACCCCGAACGACTGAGCCACCCGACCCCGGGCTTCATGGTGCTGTTCTCGATGCGGCTGTTGGCCATCGTGGCCCTGCTCTTTTGCGCCAAAAACACGCACCGCGTCCCCGCCGTCGGCCAACGATTCAACCTGTTCTTGCCCTTGCGACACACCGCCTGGCTGGATCGCCGCGACCGCTCGTCCGGCCACAGCCGCTGATGGGTGCAGCCCTTGCTCGCCACCTCAACCCCACCGGTGGTGGTTGGTGGCATGCGCGGGCCTGGCGTCGCCAACGTCTCTGGCGCTCGACCACCGATCACATGCAAGACTGGTGGTTGCAAACCGCCCCCGTCGCCCAACGGCTGGTGCTGATCGGCGCCAGCGCAGGCTGGATGATGAGCGAGCGTTGGCTGACGCGCCACCGCGAAGTCGAAACCTGGGACATCGACCCATGGGCGGCGCGCCTGTTTGAATGGCGCCATGGGCGGGCCTTGCGCTCGGCGCAGGTGCGTTGGTCGCACCACCGCTCGGACGCATGGGCCCAACCCGATGCTTGGCTGCACACCCACTCGGATTCGGTGTTTTGGTTTGACAATGTGCTGGGGCAACTGCGTTTCGCGATGCCGCTGGCGCAGGCCCGCGCCCGCATCGAAGGCGTCAAGCAGCTGATGCACGGTGCCCGTTGGGGCAGCGTGCACGACCGTTACTCGGGCCCCTTGCGCGCACCCACCGGCGCGTGCGCCCCTGCATGGACATCGGCCAGCGGGGTCGATCTGAACCAAGGGGTGGCCCAAGACTGGTTACATGCCTGGGGGGCCCAAGCCCCGTGGCTCGATCACCTGACCGACCAGGTGTTTGTCAGCGGCACGCCCGTGCTGAACCTCGCCTGGCCCTTTCAACGCGATTTTGGTCATTGGCTGGAGCTGGGTTGGCAGTTACCATAGCCCCATGGACACCCAATACCTGCGTCGTTATGCCGAGTCGGCCAACGACAACACCTTGGCCCACGGACTGCCTTTGACCGACACGCAACGCGATCTGATCGCCCGCGTCGACGAGGTCGGCCCCACTTGGGCACAACGCGCCTTTGACCACGACCGCGAGGCCAAGTTCCCAACCGATAACTGGAATGACCTGCGGGCGATGGGATTTTTGGGCCTGTGTGTGCCCAAACGTTACGGCGGCATGGGCGCGGACTACCGCACCTACATGCTGGTGGCCAGCCGCATCGGCTACTACTGTGGTTCGACCGCCAACACCTTCAACATGCACAACGCCAACGCGCTGTGGACCGCCGACATGGTCGACCAACTCGATCTGGATGAAGCGCAGCGCGCCGAGCACGAACGCAACCGCCGTCACCACCACGCCCAGATGCTGGCGGGCCAAATCTACGCCCAGCCCTTCTCCGAAGGCAGCGCCGCCGCCGCCGGCAAGATCCCCTTTGGCACTTCGGCGCGCAAGGTCGATGGCGGCTGGGTGCTCAACGGTCGCAAGATTTTCGCCTCGCTCTCGGGTTCAGCCGATTGTTATGGGGTCCTGTGCACCGAGGACAAGCCCGACGCCAACATGCGCAACACCCTCTTTGTGGCGGTCCCCGCTCGCTCGCAGGGCCTGAGCATCGAAGGCGAGTGGGACCCGCTGGGCATGCGCGCGACCGTCTCGCGCACCCTGGTGCTCCAAGACGTCTTTGTCGACGATCTGGCCACCATGATGCCGCCAGGCATTTATGCGCAGGCGGCCAGCCGCTTTCCCCACATGTTCATGACGCTCACCCCCACTTACATGGGCTTGGCACAGGCGGCCTTTGATTTTTCGGTGGCCTACCTCCGTGCCGAAGTGCCGGGCGTGGGCGTCAAACGCCGCATGTACCCCACCAAGCAAATCGCGGTCGCCCAAATGTATGTCAAGCTGCAGCAGGCCTGGGCGCTCTTTCATCGCGCCACCTCGGAGTTCAAATGCGACCCCAGCCGGGCCGAGCGCATGCGTGCCTTGTCGTGTCAGTACACGGTCATGGAAACCAGTGCCGACATCTGCTCCGAGGCCGTCAAGGTCTGCGGCGGTCAGGCGATGCTCAAAACCTTGCCACTGGAGCGCATGTTCCGCGACAGCCGTTGCGGTGCCCTGATGTTGCCCTGGACCGCCGAAATCTGCCTCGATCGCTTGGGCCATGGCTTGCTCTATCAGCCGGGTGAACGGGATTGAACACCCCTTCGCCCAAGGTCACTTGAACCAGACCCCCTGGCGGATGGCCCAAGCCACCAGACAACCGTAGGCGACCAAGCCCATGGCCTGGGTCACAAAGACCCCCACCATGCCACCGCCCCAGGCCCAGGCCAACCAACCCCCGGTCGCCGCCACCAGCAAGCGCACCCCGTTGCCCAGGACCGGCCAGAACATTCGGCCGGCGCCCTGAGAGGCAAAGTAAAGCACCAGCCCCAAACCAAAAAAACCGTAACAAGGCCCCACGCAACGCAGATACGTCGTGCCGGCCTCGACCACCGTGGGGTCTTGGTTGAACAGGGTGATCCAGGCATGGGGAAAGATCGCCGCCAACAAGCCAATGCCCTCGGTCATGGCGACGGCGATGCCCGCGCCAATCCAGGTGGCCCGCAAGGCCCGCTCGCGCTGACCCGCCCCGATGCAGGTGCCCACCATGGCCACCAGGGGACTGCCCAGGCCAAAAACCAAGGTCACCATGATGTACTCCAGACGAGCGGCGGTGCCATAGCCGGCCACCACCTCAGGGCCCAAGCGCCCCATGAGCGAGGTGGCAATGGCGATGGCCACATTGGTGCAGGCCGCAGACACCATGGCCGCCAAACCGACCCTCAAGATGCGATCAAAGAGCAGCCCTGACCAGACCGCGTCGGCCCAACGGGGACGCAGCAGACTGCGACTGGACAGCAGATACAGGGTGAGTGCCAAACAGCCGCCCGCGTAGTACAGAAGCAGGGCCCAGGCGCCGCCGACCATGCCAAAGCCCGGCCAGTCGCCCACGCCCAAAATCAAGACCGGCGAAACCAACAGCAACAAGGCCGTCCCGCTCAAGATGACCCGCGCTGGCACCCACATGTTGCCGCAGCCACGCACCACCGACACCAGCGCGTTAAACAGCCAAATCAGCACCGCCCCCGAGAACAGCCAATTGGAATAAACGATGGCCATGTCAGCGGCCGGCCCCTCGCCCCCCATCCAGGGGTAGAGCCAGGCTGCCCCACCCACCACGACCAAGGTGAACAGGCCACCCAGCACCGTGGCGATCAACAGGGCGTGGAAAAAAAGCGCATGGGCCTGGGCCCGATCGCCCGCCCCCAGGGCGCGCGCGATCGAGGCACTGATGCCCCCACCCATGGCACCCGATGACATCATCTGGCACAGCATCAAGACCGGAAAGACCAAGGCCATTGCCGCCAGGGCTTGCGTTCCAAGGCGGCTGACAAACCACGTTTCGGCCAGCCCAGCCAGCAGCTGCGCGAAGATGACCAGGGTGCTGGGGATCGCCAACCGGATCAGCGTCGGTGCGATCGGGTCCTGCAACAGCTGTCGGGTTCTGGGGTCCAAGTGGGCGCTCGCAAGAGATGGCTGCTGCTCATCTTAGCCGCTTTGTCACGTTTGAGTCTGACGACTGTGGGGTATAGGCGTTAACCTTGATGACACGCCGATGATCAACGGGTAACTTGCGATCATCTTATTTGCATGCGAGGTCACGCCCATGAAACGTCGCACCCTTTTGACGGCAGCTGGCGCCAGCGCCATGGCGGGCTTTGCCGTGGCCCAGTCTTACCCCAATCGCGCCATCAAATACATTTGTCCTTGGCCGGCTGGCGGCTCGACCGATGTGGTCATGCGCAGCCTGGCCGAGAGTGCGGGCAAAGCGCTGGGACAAACCGTGGTGGTGGAGAACAAACCCGGGGCGGGTGGCATGCTGGGCGCGATCGAAATGCTCAACGCCCGTCCAGACGGCTACACCTTGTGCCAAATTCCTCAAGGGGCGTTTCGCATCCCCCACATGCAAAAAGTCGCATTTGACACCCTGCGCGATTTCACCTGGATCGCCTGCCTGACGGGCTACACCTTTGGCCTGGTGGTGCAAGCCGACTCACCGATCAAGAGCATCAAAGACCTGGGCGACCATGCGCGCGCCAACCCTGGCAAATTCACCTATGGCTCGACCGGCACCGGCACCAGCCCGCACCTGGCGGTCGAAGAGTTCGCGCAAAAAGCCGGCATCACCCTCAACCACGTGCCGTTCAAGGGCAACGCCGACAACATGCAGGCGCTGCTGGGTGGGCACGTGATGGCCGCCAGCGACGCCACCGGCTGGGGACCGCACGTCGACGCCGGTCGGTTGCGCCTGTTGGCCACCTATGGCAGCAAACGCACGAAACGCTGGTCGCAGGTGCCCACTTTGAACGAGTTGGGCTTTGAGACGGTGTCCGACTCACCCTTTGGGGTGTGTGGCCCCAAGAACATGGACCCTGCCGTGGTCCGGGTCATCCACGACGCGTTTCGCAAGACGCTTGACGATCCGGCGGTCATGGCCACTTTTGACAAGTACGACCAAACCGTCATCTACAAAAACACCGAGGATTACACCCGCTTCGCTCGCGACAGCTTCTTTGCCGAAAAGGCGCTGATCGAACGACTCGGGCTCGCACGCAAGGATTGAAGTCATGATCCCCTCCCGTCACATCAGCGCCGAGGAAATGGCGCAACGCGTTTCCCGCTTTGAACAACTCAAGCCCCTGCCGGTGCAAGCGTCGAACCAGGTGCCGCAGGCGGCGCGCGACGTGGTGTATGCGCGCCAGCTGTTGTCGGTCATCGGGCTCGAGGGCACCAGTAAAACCCCGATCAACAGTTCGGCCCCCATCATCGGCGCGGCTGGGATGACCATGACGCTCGCCCGTTGCCCAGCAGGACAAGGCCCCGGGCTGCACAACCACAAAGACACTTATGAAACCTTCACCGTGCTTGAAGGTCGCTTTGAGGTGCGTTGGAACGACCAGGGCCAGGACCGACTCGAATTGAATCGGTTCGACACCATTTCAATCCCACCCGGGGTTTACCGGGCGTTTCGCAACATCGGCGACAGCGAAGGGTTGCTGCAGGTGTTGATCACGGGCGGCGTGCACGACATGAACGACATCGCTTTTTCTGCCCAAGCCGCACAACAGATCGACGCGGTCTCAAACACGGCACGCGGTGTTTTTGAAGATTTGGGCTTTCGCTTCGCGCCCGAAACTTCCGATTCGCGCTGACTTTTTCTTCCAGGAGTTCACCATGACCTTTCTTCGCCGTCGCCGGCTGGGGGCCGTTCTTGCCACGCTGGCCCTTTGCGGGCTGCCCCAAGTCCAAGTCCAGGCCCAGACCTTCCCCACCAAGCCGGTTCGCATCGTCATTCCGTTCGCACCCGGCGGCAGCACCGACGCCAACGCCCGCATCATCCAGGACAAACTCAGCACCCTGTGGGGCCAACCGGTGATTGTCGACGCCAAACCGGGCGCCAACACCGTCATCGGGACCGACCTGGTGGCCAAGTCCCCCGGCGACGGCCACACCCTGCTGCTGACTTCGACCGCCATGGTGGTCAACCCCAGCATGTACGCCAAGTTGCCCTACGACACGCTGAACGACTTGGTGCCCATCACCATCGTGTCGGTGTCGCCATTCGCCTTGGTCACGCCAGTGGATTCGCCCTACAAATCCATCAAAGACGTGCTGGCCGCCCTGCGCGCCTCCACCCCGGTCAACTTTGGTGTTTCCGACTCCAGCGCCATGCTCTCAGGCCACCTGTTCAACATGTTGGCCAAAACCGACATGCAGCCCATCAGCTACAAGGGGGCCGGTCCGCTGATGATTGACCTCGCCGGTGGGCATGTGCCGTTGGGCATCGCCGCCGTGAGCTCGGTGCAAGGCCAGGTCAAGGGCGGTCGTGTGCGCATTCTGGGCGTGGGTTCCGCGACACCCTCCTCGCTCTTCCCGCAGGCGCAACCGATCGCCAACGAACTCCCAGGCTACGAGGCCATCTCCTGGTTTGGCCTGCTGGCGCCCAAGGGCACCCCGCCTGAGGTGGTGCAAAAAATCCAACGCGATGTCGCGCAGGTGCTCAAAGACCCTGAGGTTCAACAAAAACTCCAGGCGCTGGGGGCCGACCCTGGCGGCATGTCGCCGGCCGACTTTCAGGCCCGCATCCGGCGTGAAATCGAGCTCTGGAACCGGGTGGCCCGGGCCGCGAAAATACAGCCGGAGTGAGCGATGAGCGATATGCACTCCAGTGAAGTCCGTGATGGCATGCGCATCGACTGGGATGTGGCCATCGCCATGGACGACGGCAATGTGTTGCGCGCCGATGTCTTTCGTCCCGTGGCGCAGGGGCAATACCCCGTCATCATGACGTATGGCCCGTATGGCAAGTGGGTGGCCTTTCAAGAAGGCTATCAAACCGCTTGGGAGATCATGTGCCGCGAGAATCCCGACGCCGTCTCGGGAACCAGCAACCGGTACGCCAACTGGGAGGTGGTGGACCCGGAAAAATGGGTGCCCCACGGGTATGTTTGCATCCGGGTCGATTCACGCGGCGCGGGTCGCTCGCCAGGCTACCTGTGCCACAACAACGATCGCGAGCAAAAGGACTACCACGACTGCATCGAGTGGGCGGCCCGTCAGCCCTGGTCCAACGGCAAGGTGGGACTGAACGGAATCTCTTACTACGGCGCCAACCAATGGCGCGCCGCCGCGACGCAGCCGCCCCATCTGGCCGCCATTTGCGTTTGGGAGGGCTGGCACGACAACTATCGCGATGGCAACCGCCACGGCGGCATCCTGTGCACCTTTCGCAAGAACTGGCAAGACATGCAGGTCAAGACCGTGCAACACGGCGTGGGCGAGCGCGGACGCAAGCACCCCATCACGGGCGAATGGGCCTGCGGCCCCGAAACCCTCAGCCCCGAGCAATTGGTCGCCAACCGTGAGGACATGGCCCACGAACTGCTCACCCGTGAGATGGACAGCCCCTACTACCGTGAGCGCTCGGCCAACCTGAGCCGGGTCAAGGTGCCCCTGCTGTCCACCGCCAACTGGGGCGGTCAGGGCCTGCACCTGCGCGGCAACATCGAGGGGTTCATCGGTGCGGCCTCGGAGCAAAAGTGGCTTGAAGCCCACGGGGGATCGCATTGGGCGCCGTTCTACACCGACTACGGCGTGCACATGCAGCGCAAGTTCTTTGACCACTTTCTCAAAGGCGAGAAAAACGGTTGGGACCAGGAGCCCCGGGTTCGCCTGCAGGTGCGTCACCCGGGCGAGCGATTTGTCGAACGCCATGAGAACGAGTGGCCCCTGGCGCGCACGCGTTGGACCGATTTTCATTTGCACCCAGACACCCTCACCCTCTCAACCGAGCCCTATCGGGGCGGTCCCGCGTCACTGACCTATGAGGCCATGGGCGACGGCTTGACCTTCATGTCCGCGCCCATGCGCGAGCCAACCGAGATCACGGGTCCCTCGGCGCTGAAAATTCATCTCTCATCCGAAACAATCGATGCCGACGTGTTTGCCGTCTTGCAGGTGTTTGATCCGAAAGGGGATGAGGTGGTGTTTCAAGGGGCACTCGACCCGCACAACCCCATCAGCCTGGGGTGGTTGCGGGCCTCGCACCGCAAGCTCGACCCCCAAAAATCGCTGCCGTATCGACCGTATCACACGCACGATGAGAAGCAGCCGCTGGTTCCGGGCCAGGTGGTGGAACTGGATGTCGAGATCTGGCCCACCTGCATCGTGCTGCCCGCGGGATACCGGGTGGCGATTTCGATCCGAGGCCGCGACTACGAGTGGAATGGCCCTGCGGCCACGCTCTCGAACATGAAAAACCCGATGAAGGGTTGCGGTCCATTCGTGCACGACGACGAACAAGATCGACCGCCCAGCATCTTTGGGGGCCGGGTGACGCTGCATTTTGACGGCAGCCAAACCAGTCGACTGGTGCTGCCCATCATTCCGCCCAAAGCCTGAGCCGCCTTTCGACGAACCCCGTCCCCTAGCGGGACTGGGTTTTTTTACATGTGCCGCACAGGCCGTAGAGCACCATGTTGTGCTCAAGCAATTCAAACCCATGCGCCTTGGCCACCGCACGCTGCTGCTCTTCGATGCTGGGGTTTAAAAACTCAACCACCTTGCCGCAGCCCACGCACAGCAGGTGGTCATGGTGCTCGCCATCTTCCAGCTCGAACCAAGCCTTGTCGCCGTCAAAATTGGATTTGCGCAGCAGACCCGCATCGGCAAACTGCATCAGGATGCGATAGACCGTGGCGATGCCGATGTCGTTGCCTTGCTCAATCAAGCGCGTGTAGACGTCTTCGGCGGAAAAGTGCTGGCCGGGTGTTTTCTCGAACATTTCGAGCACCTTCAGGCGTGGCAAGGTCACTTTCAGACCGTTGTTTTTCAGTGTTTCGGCTTGGCTGTTCATCGTTCGCCCCATGGGACAGGGTGTCAGTTCGCCGCCAGCATGCCTCGGGTCACGATGAAATCCACCACCTCCTGCAAACCCTCGCGGGTTTTCAGGTTCGTCATGACCCAGGGTCGGCGCTGCGCGTCCGGGCGCATGCGCGCCGTGTCTTGTCGCATGATATCCAAATCGGCCCCGACATGCGGTGCCAGGTCTATTTTGTTGATCACAAAGAGATCGCTCTTGGTGATGCCCGGCCCCCCCTTGCGTGGAATTTTCTCGCCAGCGGCGACGTCGATCACGTAAAGGGTCAGATCGGACAGCTCCGGGCTGAAGGTGGCGGCCAGGTTATCGCCCCCGCTTTCCACAAACACGATGTCGGCGTCGGGGAAACGCTCGAGCATGCGGTCGATGGCCTCAAGGTTGATCGAGGCGTCCTCGCGGATCGCGGTGTGCGGGCAGCCCCCCGTCTCCACCCCCATGATGCGCTCAGCTGGCAAGGCCCCACTGACCGTGAGCAGCCTCTGGTCCTCCTTGGTGTAGATGTCGTTGGTGATGGCGATCAGGTCCCAGCGCTCCCGCATGGCTTTGCACAGCATCTCCAGCAAGGTGGTTTTGCCTGAGCCCACGGGGCCGCCGATCCCCACGCGCAAGGGTGGCATTTTTTTGCTTCGGCGAGGAACTTGGTGCAATGCGGTCATGATCGAAACAGTCTGGAGTATTGGTGTTCGTGGCGTGCCGACACGATGGCCAGCATGGGGCTGAAGGCCTGGCGCTGATCATCGGTCAACCGCATCGCCTGGTCAACGGCGGGCCCGATCGAGCGCGCCAAACCGGCGAGCAGACGCTGGCCGCTGTTTTGCCCCAGGGGAACCGCCTTCAAAGCGGCTTGGGTCATGTTTTCCGCCCAGCCAAAGGCGTAGGCATGCAAGGCCTGCTCGACGCCGACATCGGGCACCGACAGCGCCAGCGCCTGCGCCAAGGGGTAATTGGGCGGCAAACGGGCCAGCAGGTCCAAAGCCGCTGGCGTGGCCGCCTGCAGGTTTTTCAGCCACTCCTGCATGGAGCGTCCCATCTGCTCGGTCTGCAAACGCATCTCGGCGCTCTCGCGGGTCAGCATGACCCAACGAGCCAGCTCGGCCAGCCGTGCCTCGTCCATGGCGCGCCAAGCGGGTATGGCTTGGGCCAGCACAGCCAGATCGCCTCGGGCCTGAGTCAGCATGAGCTGGTCATTCAGCCAGGCGGCGCAACTGGATTCGTCACGCACCAGACCGTGATCGATGGCGGCTTCCAGCCCCTCGGAATACGAAAATCCACCCACCGGCAACGCTGGCGAGGCCAGCCACATCAGGGCAAGATCGGGGGCGATGTCAGTGCGCATGGCCGCAGCCCGGTCCATGTGGGTGGGCATGGGTGTGGCCGTCGCGTCCATGGTCGTGCGACAACAAGGCGCTGTCGCCGTATGCCCCCCCCTCGGGCTCAAAAGGGGCTTGCACCTCGGTCACGGTCAGACCCATGGCGCGCAACAGCTCAGCCAGCACATGGTCGGGTTCTATGCACAGGTGGTCGGGCTGCAATTCAATGGGCACGTGCCGGTTGCCCAAGTGATACGCGGCGCGCATCAGGTCAAAGGCTTCATTCCCACCATGGGCCGTGATGCGCAACACCTTTTGTGGCGCCGCAACCACCCGAACCAGAGATCCGTCCTCGGCCAGCAACACATCACCGCCGCGCACCACGGTGCCGCGCGGCAAAACGACCCCCAGCTTGCGCCCGGCGCTGTCGGTCGCCTCAAAGCGACTTTTTTGGCGGTCGTCCCAATCCAAGGTCAAGGCGGGGGCCCGCTGAATCAACACTTTGGCCAGACCCTGGCCCTGGGGCATGCGTTTGGAACAAATCAGCATCAGAACAAGAAATAGCGTTGGGTCATGGGCAAGTGCGCCGCGGGCTCACAGG
>JACCEB010263691.1_pt1 | contig 11421 bp, 13 predicted proteins | sample 7454761 | NCBI WGS metagenome assembly JACCEB01 (sample SAMN15323454, study PRJNA562643) | freshwater metagenome | isolation source: river surface water | place: USA:Blue River Watershed | collected 2017-08-18 | reverse complement strand
TTGTGGAAATTCAAGCCCCGTGGTCGATTCATTGTCCGAAGGATCGTGTGAATTTTTTCAATTATACATATACACTGTATCAACTATGTGTTTTATTGGGTCAAACACAATTTTTACCGTATATCCATTTGTTGAAGGATAGAACGAAACAAGTGGAGCAAGATATGATTTGGAAAAAAGTATGTAATGATTTAGATTGGGTATTTATTGCTACTATTTAATCTAGATACAGTCAAAATTAACTGTAAACTGTATTATTCGGCATAATCATCTCCAAAGTCAGGGTTCATCAATTTATTGAGCATATCCATTTTTTGCAAGGAATTGCTGTATTCTGATTTGAGTCCTGTAAACAAATAATTCATCTTGGGCGATTTTTCATTATTTTTAATTTGAGTATAGACAATATTCACTTTTGATATAATGGCTTCAACAAATGGTTTGCTTTGATTCGCAATCATTTCAATTTGTGTATTCACTGGTTCCGTGAGTAAGGATACTGCAAAATATAAGAGATACCGTTTTTTCTTGCACGAAGTATTGGTATAATGGATGCAATAAATTTCTATACACGCTTCAATCATTGTCTCGATTAATGATGAATTTCGTAATGAACATTCATGACGGATTGCATCCCAAATAATCCATACGGGTGCAGTACGGTATCGTGTGTCAACGGAATAATTTCTGGAGTGACAACAAGTGGGGTCTTTTTGTTTTCTGCACATAAAGTCAAAATCGAGTATCCATTCAATCCAGTAACAGGCTTGATGCATGTTTTGTTTTTGAATGGATAAATGGTATGATAATTCGTTAGATGCGATAAAGAGTTCATGTGGATCTTTTGACCGGAAATAGGCGGTAGCAAAGGTTGCATCACTGGCTTTTAAATTATTGGTGATGCGTTCCATATCATATTCGTCTTGTCTGGATATTTTAATGGGTTCAATACTCGTCTTTTTTTCGGAGAATGATAATACACATATGATTTCTGCAAATAGTTTACGTGTGTTTTCTAGATTTCGTATATCGATGTCAAGTACACACGGTTTGGCATTTAAAATATGTACAAATGTTTGATATCTTCTTTCTAAATATACGATTAGTTTTGGGTTTGCCAAATGAATGTATTTTCCGAAATAATGAAAACAAATTTCCCATATATCGTAGAAATGGCCAGAACAAACTAACTCTGCACACCAATATAAAGCAGATTCTAATTTTTTTTTATGAATACAGTTGAGTAATTGATTTTTGACTTCTGTTTTTTTATAATTTGAAAATGAAAAGGATTTAAATTCGGTAGGTCGGCGCACATCATTGATGATAGAATCTTCTGATACTTGTGCTAATGTGGTTGACATATATATAGTTGTTATACTGTGTTTTTATTTAATTGACGTATCTATAATATTATTTTTTTAACGGATTCAAATCGTAAATAGTAGAAATCAAAACAATATAAATGGTAGGTGATGATTTATTGTATCTGTTGTGAAAATGATAAATACAATTCCAATTAATAAAGTTAGCCGTGATGAAATATATAATATAATAGAAGATACACCTGGCGATATGACAAACAAGCAAAAAAAGAAAAAGGACAAAGAAAAAGAAAAGGAAAAATTGGCCATTCAATATACTTCTTTAGCACCTTCGGCCATTGTATGTACTACCGAGCAATCGGATCAAACCGCTCCATCTAGCCCCGATGAAATGGCCACGATTAAAATGACAGATGACACTGTCGCACCAGAAAGCCAGTTTGATAATAGTGTGTTACAGCCTTCCTATTTGATGTCGGCAACAGTAACACCTTCGAAAACAGAGGAGAAAGCAACAATGACAACTACAATGGCGTATTCTACTATTTTAGATCCATTGTCTGTTATTATTAAATTAGCGATGCTTGGGAAGAAGCCGATTAATACGAAGGTTACAATATATAATAATGCCTTGTGTATTCAGGAGACAGGTATCTTTCAGGGGTTAGTGAGACGGTTTGGTAAATCGTCCAAATTGGATTTACATTTATTATATACTCCGATTGAGCAAGCGTGTATCCATTATTTAAAGCCAACCGCGAATATTGATATGATACAAATGAGGTATTTATTTCAAAATGCGATAGTAGGAATTCAAATGTTGAGGGAAACTTATTTAGTAAATACTTCTGATTCTTGGCGTGATTATTCAGACAATGCAATGGTAGTATTATGTTTGAATATTTTTATTGATATTATACACCAAAGTTTGCTAGGTACATATCAGAAATCATCGATTCAAAAGCATCATAATATGGATTATTATAGTGAAGATGTTTTGCATAAAATGTTTAGTGTATGGACGGTTGATAAATTACAAATTGTTTTAAAACTAAACGAGTATGTCTATAAAGCGGGATCGGCAGTATCTTCTAGTTTAGATAGTTTAGAAACATTTATGACAACAGTTGACTCACAAATTAGGGCGCTTTTTTAGACATTTATACGTTAAAATGGTCTAAAACAGATTTCATATATATGTATGTTGCATCCGATTACATTTAGCATACCTAAGGAAAAAATATGTGAAGAACATATTGTAAAAACAAAAATATTATCTAATTTAATTCCGGGAGATATGTCGACATATATTTATAATACAGAGGAAGACTATTATAATGAATATAAAAAATCGTATTTTGCGATGACTATGAAAAAAGGTGGATGGGACTGTATGCGACACTATGAAATATTAGCAAATGGATGTGTTCCCTATTTTATAGGTATTGAAAACTGCCCACCGAATACTATGAGTTTACTGCCAAAAGAATTATTTATTCAAGGTAATAAACTATACGAAGAGAAATTCAAAGGTGTAAATATAAATGATCTAACGGAAGAAGCAATAAATGAATATAATGTATTACATGGAAAACTACTAGAACATACCAAAAATTATTTAACTACTGAAAAAATGGCAGAATATATATTAAAAAGTGCAAATCAAGAAAATGTCTCCAAAATTTTATATTTATCTGGTGACACAAGTCCAGATTATTTAAGATGTGTAACATTACATGGATTTAAACAACTATTTGGAGATAAGTGTCACGATTTTCCGAAAATTCCACATATTTATAAATCAAATAGTATCGATTATAAAAGATTATATGGTAAGGGAATAACATATACAAATTTAATAGATCAAAATTTACATAATGATAATTTAGATAATAGTATAGTTCAAGATATCATCAATAAATATTATGACATTATCATTTATGGTTCTTATCATAGAGGGATCCCTTATTATGATTTAGTAAGTCAAATCTATAATCCAAATCAAATTATATTATTATGTGGAGAAGATCTCCATAATTGTAATCATAATTGTATTGTAAATATGGGTCATACTGTATTTGTACGAGAGTTATAAATTTTTTGTAAATATTTTCATTTATTTTATTTTCAAATATAAAATAAATGCATTAAAACAATATAGTGAAATACTATTTATTTAGTAGACATTTCAATGGCTTGTTCCAAGTTCTGTTTAGTGACTTTGGCATCGAAATCTATTTTTTCGTTACCTTTAAGTAGAATGACTGTAGGGAAACTGGATACTTCAAAATCATCCTTGTAAGCATCGGCAACCTTTTTATTAGGGCTATCGTCCGAGCAATCTAAATCTAAACAATCAATCACATATCCATTTACGGTTTTGCCATTGTATTGGTCGCAAAATGATTTCCAGAGAGGGGTTGCTTTCACGCAATGCGCGCACCAATCGACATGGAAGAAAAGAACTTGAATGGTATTACTGCCTCCTTCGTTGGGAACATCAGAGAATTGTACTTTTTTGGAACTATCTTTAAAGTGTTTGTATGCTTTTACACCGATAACTATAAATATAACAACAACTAGTAAAACAAGAAGTGTTAGTTGGAACGGTTTCAAACGTTGACTAATAAATTCTATTAATGTGAGCATTTCTATATATGTATGGAAATATATAAAAATGGGTGTTGTGAACTTGTTTTTCTAAATAAACTAATTCGTTCAAAAAATTATATAATAAAACCATCATAGTATAGATTATGTCACTTGCATTTCAAACTACTACTTATCCTATGATGGAGTCGAAAAAAAGGAAAGAAATGTCTAAATTAGAATTTACAAATATAAATACCATTTTAAATCGAAACCATATCGAAGAAGAAATGAAACGTATCTTACTGTCATTCGATAAAAATTATAATAATCTTAATTTCAAAAAAGGTATTTATATTTATGGATCACCCGGTTCTGGGAAAACCGAATTTGTAATGAATTTATTAACGAGTTGTGGATATGATGTCATACGATATGATGCAGGCGATGTCCGTAATAAAATGCTCATCAAAACAATTGCGAGTGATAATATGTCGAATAAAAATGTGTTGCAAATCATGAGTGGGGTTACGAAAAAGATTGCCATTGTAATGGATGAAATTGATGGTATGAATAATGGCGATAAAGGGGGTATAACTTCTTTAATTAAACTAATTCGACAGAAGAAAACAAAGAAACAACAGACAGAAAGCAAAACAATAAATCCTATCATTTGCATTGGAAACTATAATGTTGACAAGAAAATAAAAGAACTGATGAAAGTATGTCACGTATTTGAATTACAAATGCCTACTGACATTCAATTGAGAAAACTACTTGAACAATTTTTGAATACGAATTATAATCCACTGATCCCAGATTTATTGAAATATATTCAGGGCGATTTACGAAAACTGCATTTCGTACAAAAAATGTACACTCAAAAACCGCATTTGCTAACAGGTGAAAACATACAAAACTTCTTTCAAGCAAAAACAATAAGTAAGGATGCACGACAAAACATTTGTACATTGTTTAATAATCCAGTGTCCATTGATAAACATATTACGTTGATTAGTGAAACGGACCGAACGACTGTCGCCCATTTGTGGCATGAAAATATAATTGACCAAATTCAAAATATTCCGATTGAACGGTCATTTCCGTTTTATTCCAAAATATTACAAAATATGTGTTTTGCTGATTATATTTGTCGTATTTCATTTCAAATTCAAACGTGGCAATTCACTGAAATGGGTTCATTGATTAAAACCTTTCATAATAACAAAATATTCCATGACACTTTCCCCGAAAAAAGAGGGAAATTTCAGTCGAATGATGTTCGATTCACTAAAATACTCACCAAGTTTTCCACTGAATTCAATAACATCAATTTTATTTATAAACTGTGTCAAGAACTCGATTTAGACAAAAAAGATTTGATTGCCTTTTTTCAAGAATTACGGTTTTACTTTGGAGAAACCTTTATGGCAAACATCGATAAAATCATTGATATCCTTTTTAGTCAAAACAACTATGAAATCAAACTATTAGAAGTAAAACGACTGTACAGATATTTAGATAAGAATGCAAAAAAAACAGATATAGTCATGGATATAGATGATGATGACGATGATACGGATGATGCGGATGTAATGTATGATTCGAATGAGTATGAATAACTCCATTTAAAATAATGTGGTACTGTGTTTTCTATAAATTAAAATTATGAATAAATTTAAATTATTCATAATTTTTTGCAACTCTTTATGATTTGATTTCATCTTAATTGTAACGCGACAAGTTAGATGAAGCAAGGGAAGAGAACGACTCGATAACATTATCCTTAATGTTTACAATCTGTTTTGTGGTTTGACACGGTGTAGACGAGTAAGAATATTGGTAACATTTTTCACCATGCTTATATGTTTTACCGTCTATATCTTGTAAAATAGGTCCATTAAAAGTGATACAATTCTTATCGTGACACATCTTTCTAAAGAAGGTGGCAAACCCAAGTCCTAATAAAATCGAAATTACATTAATACCCGTTGGTGTGTGTAATAATCTGTCTAAATTCATTGTGTGTGATAATCTATATATTATACAATACACTTTGTATTGTAACAATTTTATTACGAAAATGATTTAGGCAAAGGTGTTTTTTCTTTTGTGATTGAGTCATTTGAAATTGAATTCGGTAAAGTTTTTTTATTATTTTCTACAGTTCAATTATTATGACATTAGCATTAGTAAAATTTGATATGAGACAGATTACATTTGACCCGAATGAGAATAAGGGTCCAGTTATTGTATTAATAGGAAGACGTGACACAGGTAAATCGTGGTTAGTCCGTGATTTATTATATCACCATCAAGATATTCCATTAGGCACTGTTATATCAGGCACTGAAGCAGGTAATGGGTTTTATAAATCCCATGTACCTAAACTATTCATCCATAACGAATACAATACGGTGTTAATAGAGAATGTATTGAGACGCCAAAAACTAGTTGTGAAACATTTTGAAACTGAAAAATCCACTACAGGTAGAACTACAATTGATCCTCGCGCATTTGTGATTATGGATGATTGCTTATATGATTCGTCGTGGACAAGAGACAAGATGATGCGACTTCTCTTTATGAATGGTCGTCACTGGAAGGTAATGTTGATCATTACGATGCAATATCCACTTGGTATCCCTCCGAATTTAAGAACAAATATCGATTACGTGTTCATTTTAAGAGAACCTTACTTGGTGAATCGAAAGAAGATTTGGGAGAATTATGCATCTATGTTTCCTACATTGGAGTCGTTTTCATCGATTATGGATCAAACGACAGAGAATTATGAATGTTTAGTGATTAATAACAATTCAAAATCGAATCGATTGAATGATCAGATTTTTTGGTATAAAGCGGATATGACAAAACCATCATTTAAGTTGGGTAGCAAAGAATTTTGGGAAATGTCTAAAAACATTGAAGATGAAGAAGAAGAAGAGATGTATGATCCTAAAAAATCAAATAAACGTAATGCTGGACCACCGATTACAGTCACAAAGGTTTATAAATAGAATGATGGTTTAATGATTCATATGCACAAAACAAATATTGGTATCCAAACCTTAAATCGAAATCATAATATAAACAATTGATATTTTTTACAATATATATTTTTTATTGTAAAATAACAAAAATATATAGATTTAATATATATACATATATATTAGACCCAACACATATAAATATGAAGAACCAATTATTTCGCAAACAAATTCCATCTCAAATTGTTTTTGATCTATTAGAGAAGATTTGCTTAGTTAAAACTGAAACGTATTATTTAATCAATCATAATGCCTACAAAAAATTATTATTTTATAAATATGAACAACCTTTTTTAGATGAAATCATCCATTATTATTATTTCTCTAAACAATTCTATGTAACGCGTCCACTGTCCTATAAATCATTTATTAATTTAATTCGCCAAATATGTAATAATAGTAATATCCATTACACATCTCTCATTAAATACTCCGACTCCGAATACGATATTCAATACACTATTTATAGAGAATCTAACAACAAACCACCCATTTGCAACGATACACCTTCTTTAACGTCAGAGTCTTCTCCACCAGTCGAGCAGACTCATGAACAATCTTGATCGCAAGGTCTTCGTTATCAAATGTCACTAAATCGGATTTTATAAGCAACACAAGAAATTCAGTGATAAAATGTAACATTTCACCGTGGGTGACTTTGCCTTTTTGTAAATCCTTTGTAAATAAAGTAGCGATATCCGTAATGACAAGTACTATAGTTGGTATATCGACAATATTGATTTTATGGTCGTCTAAAATCGCCATTAATTCCGTGTTTATTTTTTGTAAAAACGGCATGTTTGTAGCAACTAACAATTCAAAGATTTCGATTGTTTTAGGGTCTACACGCAATTCGGATTTGTGTTTAATTGCATTTTGAATCACTATCAAAGGTTCTGAGGGTACTGTACCTATTTCTACTTCCATTGATTACTATATAATAGTCTTCTATTATTTCTTTATGTATTGTTAAATATTCTTTCATTTTTGATCCGGTAATGTGTGTTTTGTATTCATTGGATACCCTTTACTGTCATCGACATCCGGCAAATGTCTTTCCATTTCATCCATAAACATTTGATAGTCTTTGGGATTGATTTCAACAAAGTCTGAATCCACTACATATATATTTCCAAATTCAGAGTCAGCCATAAAATTACCCGTATTCACAAAAGCAATACTACCATCATCATGAAACCGTATGACATCTGTCAACTTCACATTGTAATCTCTTTCATAACTAAGTATTCTATATTTAAAATCTTTGAATGAGGCCTCCCATCCCGGCATAACTTGTTTGGTTCGTTTGTCTACAATTTGACTTCCAGGAATAGGCATTAATTCGGATGTGACAATATACTCTTTTTTGCCATTGGTGAGTGCGGAACATGCTTCCACTAATGGGGGAAACAATCCAACGGACTCCATATGTAATGCAATGGCAACGGACATTGCTTCGTCGAGTCGAAATCGTTTTTGAGCGCCCGTACGTTTTGAATCTCTAGTTGTAATGTGAAAAGCGCCATTTCCTAGAATATGGTCTTGAAATCTGACTGTATAATCACTACATGTTTTGGCGTTTGTAGTCAAATTTGATAACATAGTTAAACCTGCTACTAAAATTGTTTGTATATTCCAATTCATTCCACCAACGATGGAGCCATCTATTTTTGACTGTCTTCTTATACCTTTATGATTATATTTTGTAGATTTTTTTCTTGATTTTGTTTTTAGTGAGGTTCTCTTCCCCCTACTTTTCATCTATACAATAGGTATAGATACAAACTTTTTATAAAAGTTGAAATCAATTTATACCTATAATTATAACCCAAAATCAAAATCAAAATCAAAATCAAAATCAAATCAACCCTACTTCGTATATAATGGAGGCTTTCAAGTGCACAAATATTATTGACATGAATTGTCATTATTCTGGTATAAATGTGTATCATATTATTACAAACTTGAATAATATAGTTGAATATAATATGAATGAGTTTGTAGATACGGTGTATTATCAATTACAATATTCGAATTATGAACTTCGAAAAAATTATATGGTTTGTAAAAAAAATATGGATAGTTATCATGAAAATATAAAAAGTATTATTGATTACACATATGATCAATTGCGAGATAATTTATGGTTTTATATCGAACAAATGAGAACAAACATTTATTATGGAATACAGGAAATATATAATTGGATCTATACCAAAATAGATACTACTTATCATAATTATTCGGAATTAAATAGAAAACTTTACAAAGCATTTGTAAAGTTTATAGATAAAATAAATAAAAAAATATTTCCTAAACTTGATTCTAACATAAACAAATTGATGTTGGAGGTGTTTTCACAAATGTATACACAGTATAATAGTATTTTGTTTCCTACTTTTGAAATCAAACTAAATGATATTATACAACATTCAAATCATACTTTACAAAACAAACTCGAACTATTTTCGTCTGAACTTGAATATATATTTGACGATATTTCTATGGATGAATGAATAAAACTCATTTTAAAACGCTTGTATTTTATTATATTTTTTTATTGAAACAATATTAGTAGTATATAATATTACTGTGTATGATGGAATTTGATATAGTCATTCTAGTCGGACCAAATGATTATCAAATATTTAAAAAATCAATTGAATATACGAAAAAAAACATCATCGGGTACAGAAATATTTATATTGTATCACCCGTTGATCAAAAAGTCGATGGCACAATATTTGTAGATGAGAAAATGTTTTGTATATCAATGAATACAGTTAGACGTTTCCATGGTGAGAATAGCAGGAATGGTTGGTATTTTCAACAACTTATGAAATTGTATGCAGGAAAATGTATACCCAATTTACTAACAAATTATTTAGTGATCGATGCAGACACTTGTTTTTTAAAACCCACTCGTTTTTTTGATGAAGATAATAAACCCTATTTTACGGTAGGGTATGAATATAATAACGAATATTTTGTACATATGAATGTATTACATCCATCATTCAAAAGAAGACATACACATTCTGGTATTTCACATCACTGTATGTTTAATCAAATCTATATAAAAGAGATAATGTATTTAGTGCATTTGCATCATAATAAACCGTTTTATCAAGTGTTTTTAGAAAGCGTATCGAAATCATATATAACGGGTGCAGGTGCATCTGAATATGAAATTTACTTTCATTATTTAGTACAATATTATTTAGATAAAATTTCAATACGTGAATTAAAGTGGGACAATATGAATACTATACCGGATGAGGATACGGAACACGATTATATATCGTGTCATCATTGGTTATCATCAATATAATTAGTAATTTTATATGAAAAACTAGTTAAAAATAAATGACCAACTAAAATATTCGCGTAAGCATTTAAATAAAATACTCTATTCCCATTATATACATTTTTTTATGTCCAAATCTACCTATTTGAGAGCGTTTAACAACCATTTAATCGAAATGATGAATGATTTATTAAATATTTATCCTGAGAATGTTGAACTCAAAACTGCAAAAATAAGTATTGAAACAATGAAACAGATGAATCCTACTATTATTATTAAAGCGTGGTTCACATTTGTTTATACTCCATATAAAGAATATTTAGACAATGGTGATTTATCCTACTTTTTTGAAAAAGATTATCGTGATGATTTATCTTATTTGAAAAACACTGATGATATATTACGCGTCATTGATAAGTTAAGACAACCATTGAAATCATTAAGCAGTGAAAATAAAGAACATACCGCAGCCTATTTAAAAAATTTAAACAAATTATCTGAAGTATACAATAATTCATAAGTACCAAATTCTTAGATCATACACATACACCATACTACTGTACATTATTTACAATAGTATCTTTATTCTCAATCCGAATTTTGGGATATACTTTATTCTTCTTCGCTTTCAAGTATTTGTTTAATTAATAATGTATCCGATAGTTTAGGGTTAATTTCATGTGTGCGTCCGGACACATGTGTAATCGCACCAATTGCAATCCATTTATCATCATTTTCCCACACTTCCATATCTAACCATTTCACATCGTGTTTTAACAAGTATTGTACAATCCTCCATTGTTCAGGATTATATCCAACCGTTTCAAGTGTAATCCTTTCTGCAACACCTACTTTAGGAATAATAATTGTAATTACGTTCGGACTTTTTGATTCGGTTTTATCAACCGAATTTGTTAAAGTCTCATTGTTATTGTTTGTTAACTCGTTATTATAAGGTGTAGGTTTAAACGTAACAGTATCATCAGTCTGCACTGCGTTTTCAGTAGGTACTACGTTTTCAGTAGGTACTATGTTTTCAGAAGATACTACGTTTTCAGAAGGTACTATGTTTTCAGAAGGTACTACGTTTTCAGAAGGTACTACGTTTTCAGAAGGTACTACGTTTTCAGAAGGTACTACGTTTTCAGAA